>JACCDU010372150.1_pt1 | contig 91049 bp, 89 predicted proteins | sample 7446081 | NCBI WGS metagenome assembly JACCDU01 (sample SAMN15323447, study PRJNA562643) | freshwater metagenome | isolation source: river surface water | place: USA:Blue River Watershed | collected 2017-08-17
TCGTACAAACAACCATTCTCTGATAAATGCACAAGCCCTACAAGAATAGCTGCCATATTTTTTTCATCATTATTGAGATACTGATCAATTTTTTGAGCATATAGCACATCTCTCTCCTTGATGAAAAAACTTTCACAAAAATCATATCGCGGTAAATATGAAAAACCAGAGAACAAATTTTTCCTGAGATTTCCCATGAGAGCAACATCTTCTTGGGCAAAATTCTTAGAAAAACTGGGGTATATCATGTTTTGTAGACATTGCAAGGGAAAAAGCATTATCTTACGCGCAATCGCAAACGTGAAAACCGTAGTAGTAAACTTTTGGATAAACCAATAAGAAAAAGGCAACCCGATCTGATGATTTAAAAATTTCTCACAGCCATAAACCATAGCTTGTTGTGCGGCCACACTGTCTTCTAGTGACAGAACCTGCACTGAACGGGACTCGCACTTTGCAAGAAGTGGCTTTTCTAAGCCTCCAGACAAAAGAGAATGATGAGGCAAAGGAGCTTCTGTAAAAACTGCAGTCAACTCAGAGATGTGCTGATTTAATACATCGATCCAAGGCTTTGCTTCTTCCGCATTAATAGCGATATGCATCGTGCCAATTAGCCGATTCAATACATTGATCCAAGGCCTTGCTTCTTTCGCATTAATAGCGAGATGCATCGTGCCAATTAATAATCCGCGGATCTTTTCTTCGCGCATAATCAAATAAAGATTAGCTCTTTGTGTAGGCACCTCAGGATAGATCTGATATTTTGTCCAAAAACGATACAAAATGACAGACAGTGGCTGGCAAATAATCGCTAGGTGCAGAAAGAAAGCACGATATTCCCAGAGAAATACAAACAGGGAGGACAGAAAGTGGGACATTTTTTCGCAAAGAATGAAAATAAGTGTCCTATTCTGACATGAGTCATACTGCAATTCAATCAGCCCGCTAAATTCTATTGTTTATTCAATAATATACCCAATCAAAAAGAAAATTTTTTGAAAATAACGTTCTCATTTAAAGTGAAAATGGCTTTTTTTTATCTAATCGCTGAATAAGCTGTGGAAAATTCGACGATCTTATGCAAGATAATATGTAGGTGACAACTTTTTTAATTTTATGCTGAAAATGCCTTTTAAGAGCTTGATCCACATCGATAGACAAATAGTGATTCCGACAAAATGATATCAATTATGCGCACTCCATGGTAATTTTTCAATAAATGCAATATTCATAAAGTCATCGTATCGGATTTACGCTTTAAAATCAATGCTTTGCGAAGGCCCATGCTCGCGTGGATCTATGAGTGCGCCAGAAAAGCTATCGATCTCTCACAAATTTTCGAACAATCATTTTTCTATTTTTTTATTTCAGATTGCAAAAGAAAATTGCATCTTTTTTTTCTTTTTGTTAATATCTCATTTGTGTTTCCAATACACATTTCTGGCTATGTAGCTCAGCTGGTTAGAGCACAGCACTCATAATGCTGGGGTCGGTGGTTCGAGCCCACTCATAGCCAAAATTTTTTGCACAGGGAAATCTTAGATGTCCTTCAGTATTGCCCTTGTCCACAATCAAGCCATTTATTCTCATTCTTCATACTCTCATTCTCTGAATTCTCTTGTTGGGAAAATCATAAAAATCACAGTAGATCCGAGGAAATTTTGCTTAGGATGTGCGGCACCTACAAAATCCCCTAAAGGATATTGCTATAAATGCTTTATCTCTCTAGCACGATGTGATTTATGCTTTCTTGCTCCATATAAATGTCATTTTGAGCAGGGCACCTGTCGCGAACCACAGTGGGCTCTAGAAACATGCTGGTCAACGCATCTTATCTATCTGGCATTTAGCCCAAATCCCAAAATTGGATTGACCCGTCTTTCTCAAAAACCCAAAAGATGGCTTGATCAAGGCGCTGATTGGGCTGTCAGCCTAGCAAAATGCTCAAGTAGAAAAGATGCTGGGATCTTAGAAAAAGCGATGTTTGCGAAAGGATGGGGAGGGCAAAGCAAATGGAGAGAGCTTCTGAAAGGACAGAAAAACAGATTATGTCACGATAGTCTTTTGGCACAAGCACAGAACGATCTTCGAGAAATCAGTCAGAATCTTCAGATTACGATCGAACCAGTCGCTGAAGACCCAACAATCATTAAATACCCTGTATCGTGTTATTTGGACGCTACAAATTTCTGCGTCCTAGGCACTGAAACACTTGATATAGAAGATGAATGTACTGGTCTGATTGGCTCTTATATTCTCTTGAAAAAATCAGGTGCTTTCGGATTCAAACGCTATGAAGGTCAAAAAATCGTTATTCAAGGTCCCTAATATGCAGCGTTCAAAAAACTCATCTCTCTTATTAGGTCTGAGCTGGGGCCAGGAGCTCCAAGAGATTTTTGCGACCCAGCCGCTGAGGTGTTTAACCGACTTTCTCGAACAAGAATATGCATCCCACACGATTTATCCACGAAAGAGCGATATTTTTCGAGCTTACCACTTGACCCCTTATGAAAAGGTGCGAGTCATCTTTATTGGACAAGATCCATACCACGGAGAAGGCCAGGCACATGGTCTATGTTTTTCTGTTCCTCAAGGGGTATCCTATCCTCCCTCTCTAAAAAATTTGCTCCATGAGCTGAAAGACAATCTGGATATCTCTCGTCCAAACGGAGATCTGTCGAGCTGGGCTCAGCAAGGAATTTTTTTAATCAATACAATTTTAACAGTGAGAAAAGGTGCTCCTCTTTCTCATCAGCATTTAGGGTGGGAGTTCTTTTTTCAAAAAACCATCGAAAGTCTGAATCGCAAAAAAGAACCTTTACTTTTTGTGTTATTAGGTGCTCAAGCTCAAAAAGTGGAAAAAATGATATCTAATCCTATTCATCAAATTTTCAAAGCACCTCATCCATCGCCCTTATCGGCTTATCGGGGATTTTTTGGCTCTGGACTCTTTCTAGCGATTGAAGATTTTATTAAAAACTCTTATCAAGATCAGATACAGTGGGATTGCGTTTAATGAATCAAGGATTTTGATAGGATTTTGAAATCCAGGAAATTTGATATCCAGGAGCTTGCATATGAAACCTCCCTTTCTCCCAGTCTGTTAACAACCAGTCCTGAGAAGCCTCAGCACGAAGTTCTCCCTCTTCTAAAATAGCGGACAGTTGTGCCCAAGGAAAAGAGGGGAAATATGCATTTAAAATGCCTGTCGCTTCATCTTGAAAATAAACGTCTTTACCCATAGTCAGGGAAGAAACATGATAATCCTCAATCTCGACAATCATTGTGGGCATGAAATAATGAGTGAATGAAATACGATATGCACCTGAATTAAGATGTTGATAAGAGACCGATAAGGTATAGGCAGGATAATCTGGACCTATCACGGATAAATAGCCCTCATCTTTTTGGATCACAGACAGTGAGTCCTGAGAGTTTTCAGGCACATTCGAGCACCCAGACAAAGAGATTGTCCCAAAAGTCAGCAAATTAGCCAGTAAAAAAAGTGGAATGGTTACCATGTCGCGATTCATCATTCATGAAGCAATAACAACATGGTATCAAAAAACACGTTAATAATCAAAGGATTGGCTATGCATTTACTCGAAAAGTAATGACATCGCCATCTTGAACAACATACATTTTCCCCTCGAGTCGCCATTTACCCGCTTGCTTTGCTCCTTGCTCGCCTGCATTGGCCTGATAATCTGCAAAAGAAACCACTTCAGCACGAATAAAGTGTTTTTCAAAATCTGAATGGATTTTTCCGGCAGCTTGCGGAGCCAAGGTATTACGTGTCACCGTCCAAGCACGGACTTCTTTTTCACCTGCAGTAAAAAATGTTTCTAAATTCAGAAGCTTATATGCCTCTCTAATAATTCGATTTAATCCTGGCTCTGTTAACCCATTCAGCTCAAGAAAATCTTTCTGATCGGCTTCCTCTAAAAGAGCGAGCTCGGCTTCAAATCGTGCATTAATGATCAAAAACTGTGCACCTTGTTGAGATGCATATTCTTGCAATTTCAAAACCCAAGCATTCGGTTGTGAAACACCTTCTTCTTGTTGATTTGCAATATATAATAAAGGCTTAGCGCTGAGTAATGCAGGACAATCCTCTATCTCTTTTCCAAAAGAGCGTGCGCTCTTTCCATTAGAAAGATGCTCTACAAGCTCCTCATAGAGTTGCTCTAATCGTTTGCCTTCTGCCCCGAGTCCTTTAAAAGTTTTTTTCTTTTTCTCTAAAGATTTTTCTAAGGTTTGCAAATCGCTTAAAATCAACTCTTGCTCTATAATTTTCGCATCACGAACCGGATCGACAGAACCACAAACATGGACAATATCAGGATCGTCAAAACAGCGGACGATATGACATAAAGCATCGACTTCACGAACATGATGCAGAAATGTGTTCCCCAAACCCTGCCCAGCAGATGCGCCCTCTACTAAACCAGCAATATCCACAAATTGAACATAAGCGGGCACTTCTTTAAGTGGCTTACATAAGCGAGAAAGAGTTCGCAAGCGCAAATCCGGAACTGTTACCAAGCCAACATTCGGCTCTATGGTGCAAAACGGGTAATTTTCTGCTTGAATTTGTAATTTTGTTAATGCATTAAATAACGTAGACTTACCAACATTAGGCAAGCCCAAAAGACCACAACTAAGTGCCATGAAATATTTGCTCCTATTTTAAATCAATCCTAGCTCTATACGGGCTCTGTCCGACATCATTTCGTAGCTCCAAGGAGGATCGAATACAACATCAATATGAACATCCGCGACACCGGGTGCACTTTTTGCAATTTTTTCGACATCTTGAGCTAAAATCGGCCCCATTCCACACGCCGGGGCTGTAAGTGTCATCACAATATTAACAAAAACACCATGATCTCTCAAAGAGATATTACAATCATATATGAGCCCCAGATCGACTATATTGACCGGGATTTCTGGATCATAGACATTGCGCAAAGCAGCCACAATCATTTCTGCTGTTAAATCCTCGGTGCGCATCGGCCATTCAAAAGGGATGGGTTGGTTTTTACCTAAAGCGTCTGCATCATGCCCATAAATACGAATGAGATGACCGTCAGTATAAATTGTAAAAGATGTGCCTAATGACTGTGTCAGCTGTACAGATGTTCCTGCATGTAGCCACAAAGGATGTCCATTAGGTATCGTCAGACCCTCAACATCTCTTTGTAAAGAAATTGTTTCTTTCCGCGTAGACTGTGAAAAATTCATTATGTGTTTAGCACTCCTTGCTGCTGATACAACGAATAAAAAAGATGCCATGAGAGCGTGACACATTTCACCCGAGAAGGGTAGTTTTTGACCGTTTGCAAAATAGAGATTTTGCCCAACATGTCTAACTGTTGTGTCGTTGGACTCTCCAATAAACAAAAAATATTATTAAAAAAAACACCAATTTCGGATGAATCTAAGCAATTGAGACGCTCTGCTAAAAGAGATGCGCTTGCCATGCACATAGCACAACTTGAGCCTTCAAAACGCAAGACTGTCTTGTGATCGTCGCCCTCAAGAGGGTACAGTGCTGCTTTCAAATGATCTCCACAAAGAGGATTAAAACTTTCATTCCGACATAAGGGCTCTTTCAAAGGAAGCAACCCAAAAGCCCTAGGATTTTTTTGATGATCTCGAATTAAATCTTGATACAACTCATTCAGTGTCTCAGACATTAAAAAACTCCTGAGCATGTTTCAAAGCGTTGAGAAGTAAATCACACTCTTGTTTTGTATTATACCAAGAAAAAGAAGCTCTCAACGTCCCGCTCAACTGCATGGCCTCCATCAAAGGCATCGCGCAATGATGACCTGCTCGCACTGCAATTCCATGTCGATGATCGAGATAAGTTGCAAGATCGTGCACATGAATTTTTTTATGCACAAAAGAGAAGATCATCGCGCGTTGTGCCTGACTTTCCTGACTCACTAAATGATACTGTGGACAGTCTTTCAAAAATACAGCGATTTTTTCCAGTATATATGCTTTCAGCTCTTCGAGATGCACCCTCAAGCCCCAAGAATCATTGTGCTCAATATAGGCTAAAGCTGCAATCCAGCCCGCAGCTGCGACTAAGGGCGGTGTTCCTGCTTCAAATAAAGTTGGAATTTCTTGATAAAGTACGCCGGTTTTTTTCACACTCAAAATCATTCCACCGCCTTTTCGATAAGGCTGTAAGAGTTTTAAATGATCTGGGCAAGACGAAATAATGGCTCCTATTCCAGCAGGACCGAACATTTTATGCGCGCTGATTACAAAATAATCAATCGCCAAGAGATCCAAAGACAAAGCATCTAGCCCCATCTGGCAACCATCTACAATCGATATAATACCATGTTTTCGGCACAGAGCTGTGATTTGCTCTATCGGTTGATAAATCCCTAAAACATGAGAAAGCCCCACAAAGGTCATGAGCTTAATATGAGACTCTTTATGAAACAGCTCTTCCAAAAGATTCAGGTCGATTGTCCCTTGGGCCCAATTAATAGGTGCCCAAAGAATCTTAAGATTTTTTTGTTGAGCCAATGCCAACCAAGGCACAAGTGCAGCATGATGATCGAGCTCTGTCAAAACAATAGCACTCTCTGGCTCTAAAAAATCTGCCATCCCATGGGCAAGAATATTGAGTGAATCTGTTGCACCATAAGTGAGAACGACACCTTTAGCAGGCACACTATATTTTTGTGCTAACCGAGTGCGCAAAAGCTCATACAGCTCTGTAGCACCCTCGCCAAGACGATGAGGACTGCGATGAATGTTTGCATGTTGCGATTTAAGATAAATCTCAATCGCATCAATCACCTGTTGAGGAACCTGTGTCGTCGCGGCATTATCGAGGTAGCAAAAGGGCGCATATGGAGGATGACTAATCAGAGGAAAATCTTTACGAATCATACAATTACAACTCCGTAGGTGAATGGCAAAAACGCTCAATCATACCCTCTAAAAGCTGCTTTTTTTCTTCAGAGAGAGTTATATGATTGAAGCGAAATAAAAAATTTTTTACTAATAGAAAATGCGCAAACGATTCCTCTAAACCTCGAGCCATCAAATAAAAAAGACTCTCATGATCTAAGGCTCCTACAGTCACACCGTGTGTACACTGCACATCAAACGATTCAATTTCCAAATTCGGCTGTGCTTTTAAGACTGGAGTACCTCCTAAAATCAAATTATGATTTGAATAATGTGCCCGAACAGACAGATCTTTATCCAATGCCAGTGTGGCTTGACAGTGTGTCATGGATTGATCTTTTAATAGGGTGCGAATTTCACAATGACTTTGACTTTTCATGCCACGATGTTGGCAATCCAAAAAGAGATCCAGATATGCAGTCTGTTTTTGTAATGCTAAATACACAAGAGAGCATTCACTATTCTCATGTAAAATATGATGATGAAGGATTTTTAATGCTCCATTTTGCTCAACAACACAAAAAAAATCTATTTTGCCATTGGGAAGAATCTCAATTTCAATACAAATTTCTCGTTGATGTGCGAGATGAGATTGATAATTCCCATGAACCTGCAAATAGCTATCTGAAAAAATGACAAAACGCAGCATGAGATTTCCTGCATTGAGTTCTTCTAATGAGCCAAAATGAATAGAAGTATTGCAATCACAAATGAGCTCAAGATGCGTTCCATATTGGGCAACGAGATCATCCACAACAATCATGGAGTTTGAAATTTTTGAAAGCTCTAGGCTATAAAGTTTTTGGAGACTCATTCCGAAGACTCCAGAAAACCACGATATCCTTCTCGTTTGAGTTTATCAATCACGTCTTGTTGCCCAGTCGCTTGAATTTTTCCATGCATAAAAATATGGACATAATTTGGAGTTAGCATATGAAAGAAATGATCGTAATGCGTAATAATAATAATAATTTTTTCTGGATCTTGACGCATGTGTGCGATGACATCACTCATTAAACACAAGGCATCGCGATCGAGTCCAGAATCCGTTTCGTCAAAAATAATGACTTTAGGATTTAATAATAAAATCTGCAATAATTCACAGCGTTTTTTTTCACCCCCACTAAAGCCTTGATTGAAAGAGCGATACAAAAAGGATTCATCTAAACCGACTTTGGAAATTTGTGTTCGCACATAAGAAAGAAAATCAATCGCATCCAAAGCATCTTGTCCAAATTGAGCGCGATGAGCATTCACCATGGTTTTTAAAAAAATCAATAAAGTCAATCCAGGAATTTCTACAGGAGATTGAAAGGCGACAAAAAGACCTGCTAAAGCGCGTTGAGCTGGAGTTAAATCAGTCCAATCCTGATGAAAAAACTCAATCTTCCCCTGCATATGATAATCGGGATGACCACCTAATGCCTTAGCTAAAGAGCTTTTTCCGCTACCATTAGGACCCATAAGAATATGCAATGTCCCTGGTTCAAGAGACCAGTTAAAATCTTGAATCACTTGTTTAGATTCAATGGCAACATTGAAATGAGAAATTTTAAGCATGTTTTATCCTTGATCTGTACAAGTGTTAACCAACACTTCCTTCTAATGTCACATCTAATAATTTTTTCGCTTCTACAGCGAATTCGAGTGGGAGCTGCTTAATCACATCTTTACAAAAACCATTCACTATCAAAGACAAGGCCTCTTCTTGATCAAGGCCTCTTTGAGCTAAATAAAACATTTGTTCTTGAGAAATAGATGAAGTTGTTGCTTCATGCTCAAGATGTGCATCTTGGTGGCGAGCTTCGATTGTAGGGTAAGTATGTGCCTGTGCCTGAGCACCGATGAGTAAAGAGTCGCATTGTGTAAAATTCCTTGCTTTCTGAGCATGGCGTCCTATCTTGACTAAGCCACGATAAGTATTTGAAGAATTCCCAGCGCTAATTCCTTTCGAAATAATTGTACTTTTTGTATTTTTCCCCAAATGAATCATTTTTGTACCTGTATCAGCCTGTTGTCTCGCTTTCGTGACTGCAACAGAATAAAATTCACCAACACTTTCATCTCCCTGCAAAATCACGGAGGGGTATTTCCAAGTAATCGCAGAACCTGTTTCGAGCTGTGTCCAAGAAATTTTAGACTGATACCCCTTGCAAAGGCCGCGTTTTGTTACAAAATTATACACGCCACCGCGACCATCAAAATCTCCTGGATACCAATTTTGCACAGTAGAATATTTAATCTGTGCTCTATCCAGAGCGACGAGCTCAACCACTGCGGCATGAAGCTGATGTTCGTCACGACGAGGGGCGCTACAACCCTCTAAATAACTGACAACACTTCCTTCGTCGGCAATAATTAAAGTTCTTTCAAATTGGCCTGTATTCAAAGCATTAATTCGAAAATATGTGGATAACTCTAAGGGGCAACGCACTCCTTTTGGAATGTAACAAAAAGATCCATCTGAAAACACTGCGGAGTTTAAAGCAGCAAAATAATTGTCCTCAATCGGCACGACTGAGCCTAGGTACTGTTGAATTAAATGCGGAACTTCATGTACAGCTTCAGAAAAGGAACAAAAAATGACTCCTGCTTCTTTAAGCTTTTCTCTAAAAGTTGTCCCTATTGACACACTATCGAATACTGCGTCCACAGCGACTCCAGCAAGCGAGGCTCGTTCATGCAACGGGATCCCTAATTTTTCATATGTTTCCAGCAAAACAGGGTCTACCTCATCGAGCGATTTGGGTCGATCATTCATCGATTTAGGGGCAGAGTAATAACTCATAGCTTGATAATCAATGGGTGCGTAATGTGCTTTAAGCCAATGAGGCTCTTGCATATTTTTCCATGCTGCTAAAGCGCGCAATCGCCACTGCAACAAAAAATCAGGCTCATTTTTTTTCCTGGAAATAAAACGAACGGTCTCTTCATTCAGCCCCGGAGGGAGGGTATCCATCTCAATCTGAGTTTCCCATCCTTGTTGATAGTCTTTTGAAAAATACTCATTCAAAGGCGCAGAAGTCACATCTTCCGTCATAATTTCTGTTTCATAGATATCTTACACAAGGATTATGATGCCATGGGTCGATAGATTGCTCAAGACCTGACTGAATAGAATTTCAAAACTTTCACTTTTTCCATTTTGCTGCTGTATCTAGATTTTATCATCTTTTCTTTGAGACGCATGCCATAAGCGCTCTACACAAGCTGCATTACGTTCTAAAAGAGATGGTAATCCTTTCATCAAATTCTCACTCATTTGTGACCATAGAGCAAGCTGATCAGCACTACAATCAGATAGCACATAATGAGAGACAGGCATAGGACTCAATGGGCGACCTATTCCTAAACGCACGCGCCAATACTGCGACGTTTTTAAATGAAGATGAATATCTTTTAAGCCATTATGTCCAGCACTGGATCCATCTTTTTTGAGACGAAGCGCTCCAAAAGGCAAATCTAATTCATCATGGAACACAATCAGATCAGCTGAACTCAATTTGTAATAATCGAGATATGGTCTCAGACACTGACCACTCAGATTCATATATTTTTGCGGCTTTACACAATGCAAAACAAGGTCTGGCAAAACAATGAGCGAGTGCAGCGATCCTGTTTTATGGTGACTCCACTGACCATGATAATGGTCGACAATACGCTCAATTGCTAAAAAACCAAGATTATGCCGATTATTTTGATATTGTGGGCCAGGATTACCAAGCCCACACAAGCACAAGTGTCTTTGTGACACGGAAGATGTCAGCTTATTCTGCTTCAGAAAGAGCCACGACGCTCAGATCGTGATCTTTACCCAACATCAGCTCATAGCTTTCAACCCCAGCAGGCCACTGAATATGGGAGAGGTGAATGCTTTGTCCAACATCGAGGTCTGCAAGATCGATAGTAATGGAAGAAGGTAAAACCTGAGGAAGACAACGGACTTTCACAGATTTTAAATTGAGACTCAATACTGCACCTTTCTTAATACCGACACAGCGATCTGCATTCAGAAATACGAGAGGCACATCAACTGTCAATGCTTCTTTTGCGGAAACAGCTTGAAATTCAATATGAGTGACTTTGTTTTTATACACATGTCTTTCAAGATTTTTGATAATCGCTTTATAAGCAGCACCGTCTACATTCAGATCGAAGATATGAGAAGACAGATCTTTGCGACGAATAAAATTTACTACAAAGCGATGCTCAATTTCGACTGCAACTGGCTCAATATGATGCCCATAAATAATAGCAGGAACGCGCTCCGCACGTCTAAGGCGGCGGCTCGCACCTTTCCCAATATCAGCACGGCGACTGAGGTTTAATACTGCGATGTCTTGCATAACAACTCCTAAAAATAAAAATAAGGTGACTTGCTTGCGACCAGCAAGTCTATCCAAAAATCGAATTATTTTAACATGATATCTCAAGCAAAACCAATCGTTTGTTGGTTTTTCAATGAAAAAAGACTCCTCAACATCTGAAATGCCCTTTTTAGCATTCTGAGACAGCATCAAAGAGGCTGAAAAAAGCACCGTATTTTATATAGCTTGTATGATCAGACGATGCTCTTTCCCTCGCTGATGTCTATTTTTCTTCTTGCGATTTGAGCATATCTTGCAGATTTTGAGGTAAGGCATTGAGCATCCCCTGCATTTTTGCAGGATTAGACATCATTTTTGTCATCTCTGACAGCTTTTTTAGCTGCTTAATTAAAGCATTCAAATCCTGAATCAAACATCCAGCGCCCTGAGCAATACGCTGTTTGCGGCCTGGTTGATCTAACAAAGCTGGATAAAGACGTTCTTTTTTTGTCATAGAGTCAATCAAAGCAAGCGCTTTTTTCATCGGATTTTGGATCTGCTGATCAGAAATTTGGCCCATCATTGAACTGAGGCCAGGAATCAGAGAAAGAATGTTTTTCATTCCTCCCTGTTGAGACGAAAACTTTTCTAATGAAGCCAAATGATTTTTTAAATCTTCAAAATTCATAGAACTTTCAGACTTAATAATCTTTTCTTCGAGTGCTTTCCGTTCTTTTTCAGAAAAACTTTGTTCTATTTTTTCAATCAACGATAACATATCGCCCAGGCCCAAAATTCTTTGGGCAATCCGTTCGGGATGAAAAATAGACCACTGCTGCGATTTCTCAACACTCTCACCTGAGGAAAGAAACTCAACATTTACACCCAAAGTATCGTAAATTCCAATAATTGCCCCAGCTCTAGCATCACTATCGAGTTTAGTGACAATCACTCCAGTAATGCCGACAGTTTTTTGAAAGGTAGATGCAATAGCCAAAGCACTTTGTCCGGCCATAGCATCGAGAACGTAAAACTTATGCTGCGGTGCGATTTTACGTTCAATGTGTATCAACTCTTTCATCATATCATCATTGAGCTCCGTACGCCCGGCAGTATCAATGATCACCGCATCGTAATAGCGACTGCCTTTTAAAATATCATCAATCAAAAGATCGATATTATTTTTTTGAGAAAAGCCAATCGTTTCAATGCCCATTTTTTTGGCTAAAATTTCCGTTTGCTCACGAGCTGCAGGCCGATGAATATCAAGGCTCGCAATAGCCACTTTTTTCTTTTGATTTTTTAACCATGCTGCAAATTTGACAGAACTTGTAGTTTTCCCAGTCCCTTGTAACCCTAACATCAAAATACGCACTGGCCCTGGTTGATTCAACTGCCATGATTTTTTCTGCCCGCCTAAACGCGCGGTTAAGCTTTCATGCAAAACTTTCACAATCGCTTGCTGCGCTTTTAAATGTTGTGGATACTTTTTCCCTAGCAAATTGGTCTTGGTTTGCTCTAAAAATGTTTCCACACTTTCAAATGGAGCATCAGCTTCCAATAAAGAATGCTCAATTTCTTTTAAAAAAGGATCGAGATCTTTTGCGCTAAGACTTTTAGCTGTAAAGGATTGATACAATCCGCTTAATTTTTGTGATAAAAATCCAAACACAAGGCTCTCCTTAGAAAAGTTTTATTTAAATATCATACACTATGTCCAGACTGTCCAGAAAGTTCTTTTCAATCGGAAGATCAAAAATTTTCCAAAACTCCTCATGAATTGATCAAAATTGACTCAATGTTTTTATAGAGCCGATCTTCTGACTCAGAGATCACTCGCTCTCACTTAAAATAAATGATTTCGAAGAACAATCATGTGCCGTGATAGGCTCAGAAAAATCATGAATAATCCCATGAATATAGACAAAAGAAGGGCTTTCATGCAGTGCTCATATGATGGGTCTATACTAAACAAACTATATATTTTTTTTTACTTCTGTGCTGACATTAATTTTTATTTTTCTAACATTTGGATTGTCGACATTTTTTTCAGCTTCTGAAGCTTCGCTATTACGATTAAATCGTTATGAAATTCAATCTGAAAAAGAAAGCTGGTCACGAAATATTTTATTAGATCTCATTAATAGAATTGATGAAGTTTTAATTGTGATTTTATTAGGCAACACTTTTGGAAACATTCTGATTGCGTCTATGCTCTCTGTCTATCTCTCTGAAAACAATTTTTCAGCAGAAATTTTATGGCTTGCTCCCCTGATCTTGACTCTCTTTTTATTGATTTTTGCAGAGGTGCTGCCCAAAACATCAGCCACCTTAGAACCTAAGCGTGTCGCTCGAATTTGCTGCTGGTTACTCTATCCCCTGTTAATTGCTTTAAAACCAATTATTTATATTGTAAAAAAAATAAATCGTGTTTTTTTAACATCTCTCGGAATCCAAGAAGAACACGATAAAAGCATTTCCTTTAAAGAATATAAAACCATGATTGCGGACGGGCTCAAAAAAGAACAAACATCATATCAACAAATGATGCTCAGTGCTTTAGAGTTGCATGAAATGAGCATCAATCATGTGATGCGGTCTGTCTCTAAAATTGAATATATAGACATTGATGATCGGTGGGAGGTTTCATACGAGAAAATAGAAAAAACTCAACACAGTGTGCTTCCAGTTATCAAAGGATCATTCAATAAAGTCTTAGGATTTTTATATCTCCAAGATTGCTTAGGAGCAATTTTAAAAAAACCAAACCAAAATTTTAATGAAAACCTTTTGAAATCACTGATTAAGCCAGGATATTTTGTCCCTGAAAAAACATTACTCTCTGTTCAGTACCAATATTTTATAAAAAAGAAACAGAGGCTGGGTCTTGTTGTTAACGAATACGGAGAAATCATTGGTTTAATATCTATAGGAGATATTTTAAACCATCTCGTTATGGAAGATCTTTTTCTTTTAGAATCATTTTTAGAATATAAAGCACATAATGAGTGGATTATTTCTGGTGACATGTCATTGTCATCTTTTCGCAAACTGAGTGGTCTGACTTTAACCTCCAAAACAGCAACAACTGTAGGCGGCGTATTAATTGAACGATGGGAACGAGTTCCTGAGGTAGCGGAAATTTATCACGAAGACACAATCACATATGAAATTATGCAAAGAAATGAAAATCAAATTTTAAAAATTCGAATTCAAAAACAAGAGCATTGAGATGTGTCATCATCTCAATGCTCTTGTTTATAGAGCTATTACTGCGACAAAAGCATAGAGAACTTATATTTATTATTAACACGGTCAATCTGAATGAGTTTCACGGAAACTTTTTGACCCATTGCAATTTGCTGATTGAGCTCCGACTGCGGAAAAGGACACTCGGAAATATGGACCAATCCATCCTTGCCTGCCAACGTCATCACCACAAAACCAAATTCCAGCATTTTTGTCACTGTTCCTTCATAAATTTGACCTATTGTCAAAGGATCGGTAATTTGCTGTATCATCGTTTTCGCTTTTTCTGCGCTTTCTTGCGTATATGAAACAATTGTCACAATTCCATCATCGCTAATTTCTAAAGTCGCGCCTGAGGTCTCTGAAATCATTTTAATCGTACTGCCGCCTTTTCCGATAATATCACGAATTTGTTCTGTGCGAACACGATGATATTCAATACGAGGTGCAGTTGCTGAAAGCTCCGAGCGAGGTGACGCGAGCGATGAGCTCATCAAGCTCAGAATTTGTAGACGTCCTTTTTGAGCTTGCAATAAAGCAACCTTCATAACTTCCGCATTAATTCCGCACACCTTGATATCCATTTGCAAAGCTGTAATACCGTCTTGTGTCCCTGCAACTTTAAAATCCATATCCCCAAACGCATCTTCTTCGCCACAAATATCTGACAACACAACTGTACGCTGAGCATCCTGAATCAACCCCATCGCTATTCCAGCGACAGGCTTTTTCAATGGAACTCCCGCGTCCATCAGTGCCATCGTACTTGCACAAACTGTCGCCATAGAACTCGATCCGTCAGACTCTAAAATTTCAGACACAATTCTTAAAACATAGGGAAAATCAACTTGCGAAGGCAGCATACTTTCAACGGCTTTGCGCGCTAAGCGTCCATGTCCAATTTCTCGACGTTTGGGGCTACTCACAGCACCAGTCTCTCCAACCGAATAAGCTGGAAAATTATAATGTAATAAAAACAGATCTTTTCCTGCATTAGGATCGTAAGAATCAGAATATTGAGCATCTTTAGCCGTGCCAAGAATAACGTTTGTTAATGACTGAGTCCATCCACGCGTAAAAAGCGCAGAACCGTGAGCACTTGGCAAATACGATGTTTCGATACTGATCGGACGAATTTCATCATAAGCACGACCATCGAGACGCTGACCGCTTTCTAAGGTTTTTTGACGAATCAGTTGCTCTATTAACAAAGTGATATAAGGCTTGACATCAACCTCAGGATTCTGAACCAGCTCAGAACATGCAAGAACCCATGCATCAAAAGTTGTTTTCATCCATGCTTGACGGTTTGCTTTATGTACGCCCTGGGCACACAGAGCCATCCAGTACGCTTCTGAATTGGAGCTGACAAATTGATCACATAGCGTTTTCCAAGCCTCTGGTTCTACTTCATTTTTTGACTCACAATCAAAAGGCTGCTGAGATGCGATGCCCTGCGCTATAAAAGCATCAATATGCGAACACAGATCTGCTAAAACTTTTTGACCAAAAGCGAGAGCTTCAACCATCTGATCTTCTGGCACTTCAGAACTCGCACATTCAACCATAAAGAGCGATTGTTCATTACCCGCCAAAACAAGATCTAGGCCATGCGTCTGTGTTAACAAAGGATTGAGAGAAAAGGCGGTACGCTCTGCGTTGAGGTACCCAATACGCACAGCACCTAAAGAGGCAGTCAGTGGCAACCCAGCTAAACCCAGAGCAGCTCGCGCAGCAATCAAGGCAAAAACATCTGCTTCAACACTCGCATCTGAAGATAAAAGAGTCACAATCACTTGTACTTCTTTATAAAAATCAGATGGAAATAAAGGACGAATAGGACGATCAATCAAACGTGACACAAGAATTTCATGCTCAGTTGGAGGCCCCTCGCGTCGTTTAAAACCACCTGGAACGCGGCCGTAAGCATAAGATTTTGTCAAATAGTGCACCGAAAGGGGTAGAAATCCGACTGGAGCAGAAGATTGATTGACAACAACTGTCGCTAGCAAGACAAGATTTTTTGCCTTCAAAACAACAGCACCGTCTGCCTGACGGGCCAGAATACCACTTTCTAAGGTAACATCGACGCCACCTAAGTTGAATGTTTTTTTAAGAATAGCCACAGATCGCAACCCCTTTTGATTCTTCAATAGCTTAAAAAGTACAGTTTTATATAGAATCTCATCATCACCGGGCTTAAAGCCCAGCGATGAGTGAATAATTAGCGAATATCGCGAAGCTCAAGTTTAGCAAGCAGAGCTGTATAAGCGCTGTGATTATGCTGTTTAAAATATTTCATCAACTTCTTTCTTTTAGAAACAAGTTTTTTTAAACCATGCGCGCAATGAAAATCTTTCGCATGAGTTTTCAAATGTTGAGTCAAACCACGAATACGATCAGTCAACAATGCGATTTGAACTGCTGATGAGCCAGTGTCGCCTGCAAACATCTGATTTGATTCAATTATTTGGGCCTTAGCTTTTTGAGCAACTGACATAATATCTCCTTAAGAATAATGCTTTTATAAGCAAAAGATTTATAAAACATCACATCTTAACATATTTTTTTCTAATCAGCTAGCCAATCCTGCGCCCAGGTTTTATTCGTTGGCTGGGTCCGCACTTTTGCACACTCACCCATTTCTTGTGGCAGAGTCACTTTAGGATTCTCGATGATAATTCTTTGCTCAATTTTTCCATTCCGGACATAAACAGCCCCAAAATCACGCATAAAATTTTTAATCAAAAACCACCCTGTATAGCGAAAAGCCAAATGATTTTTTTGACCTCTAAAAATTTGCTGCGCAGACTGAGAGGGAAGAGAATAAGAAACAATAACGTTTTGCAGATCATCCAGCTTAAGACAAAAATTCGGGGAGCTTAAAGCCTGATCAAGCGTCATAATTGGCCAATCAAACATCTGCGATTTATGGCCATATCCCATTCTTTTCAACATCACAAGATGCCCTACCTGCCCAAGCTCTTTAGCGATTTTTTCAGCTAAAGATCGAATATATGTTCCATGACTACAGCAAACATCAATCAAAATTTCAGAATTTTTTGGGTTATAAACAAGACTCAAACTATGAATAAGACTTTCTCGAAAACGCACCGGTTCTTGCAAAAGGCCTTTTCTCGCAAGCTCATGCATCGGTTTGCCATCGATCTTTAAAGCACTATAAATAGGAATTGGTAAATCAACAGAGCCATGGAGTTTTTTTTGAATCAAATGCAAGTTCCAGTCATGCACAGGCATGGGTTTATGAGATTTCACAACCTGACCTGTGTGATCTCCGGTATCTGTCTGCTCTCCAAGTTTTAAACGCCCAATGTAGCGCTTATCCCCTAATGAGAATAGTGAAGAAAGCCTGGTCCACTTACCAAAAAAAATTGGTAAAAGACCTTGTGCAAACGGATCAAGTGTTCCACCATGTCCAATTTTTATGTGGGGATACTTTTTCTTCAGCGCATGAACAACATCTGCTGAAGTCATCCCCACTGGTTTATCAATAAAGATACATACAGTTTCGGGTGAATCAATCACTAGTACTCTCGTGTTTCTTTTCAACTAAGGTGGATAATATCGTTTCTAAACGCTCTCCGGCTACAGCAACATGATCAAAATGAAATCTGAAAGATGGTGTATAACCCAAATTTAAAGCCTGTGCAATTAAGGTACGAACATACCCTGCAGCATTATTTAAAACTTTTTCAACATCTTTTGAGCTATGCTCTGTTTGAGCAATTAATCGAAAAAACACTTTAGCATGCGAGCTATCTTTTGAGAGCTCCACATGCGTAATTTCAACATCTTGCAAACGTGGATCTTCAAATGATCCACTTTGGCATATCATAATTAACTCATTACGAATAGCATCTGCAATTTTTAAAGCACGATAGGAACGCATAATTATTCTCCAAAATTATTTTATTGAGGCTTTCTAGCAACTTCAACCATGCGATAAACTTCAATTTGATCGCCTTCTTTGATATCGTTGTAATCTTTAACACCAATTCCACATTCTGTCCCGGCTCGAACCTCTTGCACATCATCTTTCAATCGACGTAAAGATTCAAGTTTTCCTTCAAAAACAACTACATTTTTTCTTAAAACACGGATCGGTAAATCTTTACGAACTGTTCCTTCAATCACTAAACAACCGGCAATATTGCCTAAAATAGAAGAACGGAACACAGCACGGACTTCAGCAAGACCTACAAAGGTTTCTTTAAATTTCGGAGACTCTAATCCATAGATCGCGGCACGTACATGGTCAAGCAATTCATAGATAATACTGAAATAATAAATTGCAATATGACTCTGATCTGCTAAGGTCTTAGCTGTTTTTTCTGCACGAGTATTAAACGCTAAAATAATAGCGGCGGATGCTTTAGCCAACATAATATCAGAGTCGCTAATTCCACCAACAGATTGCGCAATGACCTTAATTTTGACCTCTTGGGTTCCGAGCTGATCTAAAGAATGCACAATTGCTTGAGCTGATCCGTGTGTATCAGCTTTGATAATAACATTTAATTCTTTTTTCTTTTCTGTTTGTGCAAAAAAGTTTTCTAAACTCAATGCCGCTGTCGGTAGCATCGATTTTTTCTGTTGAATGCATCGATAATCTATGAGTGCTTTTGCTTGTTTTTCATTAGAAACAACCGCAAAAGACTCTCCTGCATCCACGACACTGCCGAGTCCAATCACCTGAACAGGTGTGCTTGGTCCAGCAAACTCGACACTGCGTCCAATATCATCTAACAGTGCACGCACCCGACCGTAGGTAATCCCGCTGACAATAATATCACCAATTTTCAATTGGCCTTGTTGTACTAAAACTGTAGACACAGGACCTTGGTGCTTAGACAAAGAAGATTCAATGACGGCTCCTTTTGCTGCCCCTACAGAATAGGCTTTTAACTCCAAAATTTCTGCTTGCAAAGCCAAGACTTCAAGAAAAGCTTCTATACCTTGTCCTGTTTTTGCTGAAAGTGGCATAAACGGCACATCGCCACCCCACTCTTCTGGTAATACATCTAATTGGCTGAGCTCTGTCTTGACTCTTTCCAGATCGGCAGCAGGCTTGTCCATTTTGTTAATAGCCACAACAATCGGAACTCCTGCTGCTTTCGCGTGACTAATCGCTTCTTTGGTTTGAGGCATCACACCATCATCTGCAGCCACTAAAATAACAGCAATATCAGTACATTGAGCACCTCTAGCACGCATTGCAGTAAAAGCAGCGTGTCCTGGTGTATCTAAAAATGTGACATCTCCATGTTTTGTAGCCACTTTGTACGCACCAATATGCTGGGTAATGCCGCCTGCTTCACCAGCCGCAACACGCGCGCGGCGAATATAATCTAATAAGGAGGTTTTTCCATGATCCACATGGCCCATAATTGTGACAACAGGGCTTCTTGGAGTGTGCTCACCTTGATAAACCATCTCTTCAACTAAAAGCTCTGGATTCTCTTCAGCTGCAGTAGATACCTTATGGCCAAGCTCTTCAACGACCAAAGTTGCCGTATCGCGATCTAAGATAGTGCTCGCTTGAGCAATAACACCGATTTTTAGCAACTCTTTGAGAATCACCACGATTTTTAATGATAACTGATCTGCCAATTCTGCTACAGAGACACTCTCACCGATCCGAACAATCAATTCTATTTTTTTTACAGGTCGATTAAATTGATGCTGATTTTTATTATCTTTGCGCTTTCTCTTCAATGCTTCTACTGGATCGTGCAGATCATCATCTTGATCACGATACTGATACTGAGCAGTGATTTTCTTGAGCGCTTGATTATCAATTTTCGCAATTTCCATTGGCTGATAAGCAGTCGTCTTTTTCTTTTTAGAGGATTTATGCGATTTAGAAACTGTTTTTCCGCCACTGTTGGTTTCATCATCTTGTGAAAAAATATTTTCTGCTTTAGATTTAGTTCCATGCCCCTGAGATTTTACGCTCAGAGATTGGGCCTCAATGACAGGTTGCTCAATGACAGATTGCTCAATGACAGGTTGCTCAATGAAAGGTTGCTCAATGACAGGTTGCTCAATGACAGATTGCTCTATAGCCACTCCATCAACAACAATCTCAGAATCAAAGTTTTTTTTATCATCAACGATCGCAGATTCTGTGCTTTGGGTCTGTACAATTTGCTTTCCGGTATTTTTTTTAAACGCCTCAAGATCAAAAGAACTGATTCGTTTTCTTTTAGTAACGACAGTAATCGGACGACTATTCGAATTTACAAGCGTAGAAACCTCTTTCAGCTTGTTAACACCTTCATTTTTTCGATGCGCATTCAAAGCTCGCATTAACTGCAGTCCCGCATCAGCTGATAAATAATCATGCTCGGTCAGCTGATTATAGTCCTTTGAAAAAGGAAGTTTTAAAGTTTCAGATAAATCGATAACTTCTTTAACATCAAGTCTGTGTGTTTGAGCGAAGACGCCTATTGTCACCATTGTGAACCTCTTAAAATATTCAATAAATTGAGATAAGTCTTTAATTTCAGGATAAAGACAAGTCTGATAAGCGCTCGCGAGCTTCGATAATCACAGCCTGCGCTTGTTCAACTGAACAATCTGCCACCAAATCGATCAGATCGTCTGTTGCTAAATCAGCCAACTGTTCTAAATTCACAATCTCTTGCTCTATTAAGCGATCTTTCAGATCGGCAGTCATCGATGGTAAAGCCATGAGATCACTTTTCTTACTTGACTGTTGGAGTAAATAACTCTGAGCATTTTCTCTCAGATAAGAGATGATCTCATCATCTAGACCCATAGCATAATATTCTTGACTATCGATATATGCAACTTCCTGAGCATCGCTAAATCCCGCTTCTACAAGCAGCAATGCCAACTCTTCATCAAAGCCAATTTCATCTTTAAATAAAATGAATGTCCGATCCGCATCAGCTTGCTGTTTCTCATCTGCATCTTTTTTCGACAAAATAGAAATTTTCCAACCTGTCAAATCACTGGCCAATTTCACATTTTGCCCACTTTTACCAATTGCTTGAGCCAAAGCGCTTTCGTCAACAACAACCTGCATCGAATGATTGGTCTCATCGACTACAATAGATTGAACTTCAGCAGGAGCCAATGCATTCACAACAAATTGAGCGTCATTCTCATCCCATAAAATCACATCGATACGTTCTCCGCCTAACTCTTCGATAACAGAGTTCACGCGCGAACCTCGCATACCAATACATGCACCTTTAGGTTCAATACGAGCATCTTTGGCCTGAACGGCAATTTTTGCACGAGAACCAGGATCGCGTGCAATCGCTCGAATTTCGATACTTCCCTCAGCAATTTCAGGAACCTCAATAGTAAAAAGCTCCGACAGCATTTCAGGAGCACCGCGCGATAAAATAATCGAAGGCCCTTTTTTTTCAAAAACAACATCTTTAATCACTGCACGAACACGATCATTTGTACGAAAAGCTTCACGCGGAATCATTTCTCGACGAGGCAATAACCCTTCTGCACCATTTGGCAAATCTAAAATCACAAGCTCACGCGTTGCTTTTTTTACTGTTCCGCTTACAAGTTGTCCAATCTTTTCATGATAGCCCTGAGCTAATAGTTCTTTTTTTGCGAGCTTCAGTCTGTTGTAAACAGCCTGTTTGGCTAGCTGTGCACCAATCCTTCCTAAATCTGCAGAATCAATATGCTCCCGAATTTTCTTCCCGACATAAGACTCAACATCAAACAGCTGTGCTTTATCTAAAGGCAATTCTAAAGACGGCTCATGAACCATATCATTTTCAACCACATCCCAAAGACGTGCAGCATGTATTTTTCCCGTTTTCCTATCAATTTCCACTTCTAATTGTGCTTGATAATCATTGACATGTTTCTGATATGCTGCAATAAGTGCCTCTTCAAGTGCTTCAAAGACAATATCTTTAGGAAGCTCTTTTTCATGAGACAGAGCATCAATAATGAGTTTGATTTCTTTTTCACGGCTCACGGCGTATTCTCCCGTAGTTAGGTATGATTGTGTGAACAAGCGCCAATATCACTAGACAAGACAATCAGCGCTAGGCATTGAAGATAATAAAAAAGGGGCATAAAGCCCCTTTTTTATTATGACAAATTTTGGTAGCGGGGGCAGGATTTGAACCTACGACCTTCGGGTTATGAGCCCGACGAGCTGCCAGACTGCTCCACCCCGCTCTACTTTCTTTATTATATCGACTCGGTAAAAAAACACAAGCATTTTAAAAAAAATATCACGATTTAATGCGGATCGGTTTCTACCGCCTGATGCTCATCAAGCTGACTAATCGCATACCGAGGTAAAAGAAGCAACCAATTCATATAGTAGTATAGCCCAAGAATCGAAGAAAGTAACAAAACAAGTCCCAGCCAACGAGAGACACCAGAATAAGCGAATAACGCAATGAGAATCCAAATTTTTGCAAAAAACCCAGGAGTTGGCGGGAAACCAGCTAAAGAAAACAACCCAATGCTATAAGAAAATAAAGGCGCTTTTGAAAGGCTTCTTCCAAATAAATCGCCAATATCTTCAATAAAACTTCTCTGCACTCCGTACAGAACAAGAAGAACTCCTACGCTATAGATCACCAAATAAAAAAGACTGTACATTAACCCCAAAGATCCCATAAAACAAATAGGAATTAATAGAAATCCGTTCTGAGCAATAGAGGTAAATCCTAAAAAACGCTGTAGATTCTTTTCATAGGTTGCCAAAAAATGCCCCCAAAAAGAACCTGCTAATATCAAAACGGACAGACATATCAATGCACTTTCTCTCAAATGTGCGGCTTCGATAAATCTAGAAAAAAAACATAAAACATAAAATTTTGGAACAAAACCAAACCAAAAAATATGCTCTCGTGTCATGACAGTATATAAATCCGCAACCCAATACCCCATAGGGTAGACTCCCATCTTTGTAAAAATCATTATCATCGTTGTGCAAATCAAAAGATTCACCGAGATATCTTGATATGCAAAAAAATCAAAAAAACTGAAACAATCACTGTGTGTCACTTGTGCGTACGACACACTCAAAATCCAAAAAGCATTTAAAACGATCTGTGTAAGAAAATATCTTGAAACACCGCGATATCGATCGGGATGACTTGCAGTCAGCGGCCACACATAAAAAGGCAAACTCACAAGTTCAAAAGAGATATAAAGAAGCACCCAATGATTTGCATATAGCATGAGATAGAGACCAAACAGCCATAATAATTTAAAAAACATAGACTCCGTATCGGAGCTTTTATGATATAAAATCTGCCCCATACAAAAATAAAAAATCAAAAAAGCAATAAGGAAAAAAATCAAGACCGCTTTTTGTGCAATCAGATGGTGCTTGCTGTGCATACACAGAAGTAAGTACGAACACACAGACAGATAAAAAAAAGTTTTTAAAAAAATAGGTTTCCTAGAGAGAAACGGCCTCAAAATCAAAAGAAGTGTCAGAGGAATAAATAATAAAATTTGCTCTATATGATGAGCCCACATATCAGAAAATATCATATTCAGCCTCCTGCAGCACCGAATCCAAAAAAGTGCAGATATGCTCCAGGAACAATCCCCAAACTCACAATTACACAAGATAAAGAAATAAAAATGAAATGCTCTAAAGGGCTGCAATCAGAAATGCCTGAAAAACGAGTGTTTGGCTCTCTGCGATCCTCAATAATAGTATTCCAATACCGAATATTGTACGCAGCATTGAGCAAAAAACTCGTGAGAGCGATAAGCGCCAAATAAGAGTTATAGCGATATAAAGCCAGCAAAATCATAAACTCTCCAATAAAACCTGCTGTCATTGGCAGGGATGCATTGGCCAACGTGAAAAAAGCCAAGTATTTAGAAAACAACGGCAAACTGTAAGAAATACCCCTATAATCTTCGAGCATTTTAAAATGAGTCCTATCATAAAGAAGCCCCACAATACAAAAGAGACCTGCTGATACAAAACCATGAGCAAGCATTTGGATCACAATCGCCTGAACGACCCATTGACTATTCACTGATGGACTGAGAAGCAATCCAATGCCCATGGTCACCCAAGCCATATGCACAATAGAAGAATACGCAATAATTTTTTTAAAAGTTTTTTGAGAATAAGCACTCATCGAGGTGATCATTAAAGAAAGCACCCCTATAAGAATTAAGCTATTCGACCAAAAATCATGCAGCTTATCGCCTATTAATGGCAAAAGTCGCAGTAATCCATATCCACCTATTTTTAAAACAGATGCAGCCAAAATGACGCTCGCCTGAGTTGGCGCTTGTGTGTGTGCTAATGGAAGCCATCCATGTAGAGGCCAAATAGGCAATTTAATCAAAAAAGGAATCAGAAAAGAAAAGGTCAAAATAGACCAATCTGTTGCATGATACGGCCCATGTGAAAGATGAGAAAAAAGCCAGCTACTTTGACCGTTTTCAACAAAAGCATAAATCAAACCAAAAAGTAAAAAAATCGAACCGCATGCTGTATAGAGAACGAACTGACGCAACGCAATAAAGCCCTCTGTACTTCTATCATGCAAGAGCCAGAAACCAAATGGAATTAATACACATTCAAAACTAATAAAAAATAATAAAGCATGTTGAGTGAGAAAAAGAATATTTAAAATACCTATCGCCATCCAAAAATAACCAAAGATATCCAGATCTTTTTTCTTTAAATGACTTGTATAAAGAAGCACCAAAAAAGAAATAGAAATATTTAAAAATAACATCGCTGAACTTAAGCTATCCCAATAATACACCTGCTCTGATCCAAAATAAGGAGCCAGCAAAACAGAGCTTATTTGTATTTGAGTGTATGCGTTCAAATAATAGTATGCTTGCATATGAGCGCACAGAATAAGGAAACTACTGAGAAGCAAAAATCTGAATCCGATTTTTCTACCCAAAAACCAAGTCAATACTCCATATAAGGCTGTCACTTCTCCCAAGAGCGAGATACAATACTTCTCTAGCACAAAAATATTCCTCCGTAAAGAAGACAAAAGCTCATTAAGATCCCCATACGCAAACCCACCATAAAAGATAGACTCACTAGATTTTTTTCACAACAAGCAAAAATGTTTTTCAAGGCAGATATCATGATCAATCCGATTCCAGATTCAAACACTGTATGCTGGAACATATAGACCCACTTTGCTGTATTGGCATAAGAAACCTGCATCACTTGAAAAAACTTTTCTGGCCAATAACATTCTTTTGATAGATGCACAAAAAAAGATTGTTGATACGACTGCATCCCGAGCCACTGCGAGACATTTTTAAATACTCTGAAAACAACCCAAAATACTGATATAAATAAAATGACCCATCCTGTCTCTACGGACTCTTCAATAAAAGACCACCCTCTCTGAGCATCAGCGGCTAAAAACCCCATACTTTCTCCCAAAGGCCCTGAGAGCAATGTGCACAGAGATAAAAATATCAAAGAACGCTTCATAATGAGATCTTCTGTGCCAGAATGTATTGGTGTTTTGATAAGAGACTCCGAACAAAAAACAACTCCTAATCGAGCACTATAAATTGCGGTCTGCAAAGCTCCAAAAAGAAGGGAAAAACGAACAAATAAAGGAACTCCCTCATGTGTAAGCGCAGCATGAATAATTCTCTCTTTAGAATAAAAACCGGCGAACGGCGGGCACCCAATTAAAGAAAGCAAAGCAATAAAAAAAATGCTTTTCATCAAACGATCTTGAAAAAAAACACCTCTGAGGTCATTGAGCATAAAAGAATTTCGTTGATGTGTTGCAAAAGCAGCACATAAAAATAATAGGGCTTTGAAAAAGCCGTGTGTCCATAAATGATAATAAGAAAGAGAACCCATACCCAGCCCAACTGCGACTAATGCATACCCTATTTGTGATATTGTGGAATAAGCGATCAGAACTTTAATATGATTCTCAAAAATAGCGATGAATCCTCCAAGAATAATTGTACATGACCCTAAAAATAAGACACATTGATTAAAAAAAGAAAGATCCCACAGAGCTGGATTTAAAAAATAAATCCGAGAATACAAATACACCCCCGAGGTCACTAAGGTCGCTGCATGTAAGAGCGCCGATACAGGAGTTGGAGCAGACATTGAGAGAGGAAGCCAAATATGAAAAGGCCATTGTGCAGATTTCATGAAAATCGCGATCAGCAAAGGAGTGAAAAGTGCTAGATCCTCTAAAGATTGAATCTGCAATACAGAGAAATCAAAGCTATGATAATGCATATATATCTTAGCAAGAGCATAGATAAAACATGCATCTCCTAGACGATTGAAAATAAAAACCTTGAAACTATTATCTAAAGATTCTTTGGTATGAAAAAAACCGATTAAAAGAAAAGATGCCGCACCAATCATTTCCCAAAAAAACAACAATGATAAAAGATCACCACTCATTAAGAGGGACTGCATCGAAATTGAAAAAAAACCCACTAAACGAAAAAAAGAAGTATGATCTTGGGCTTTAACATATCCTAAAGAAAAAATCATGACTGAAAAAGAAATCAGGGCTACTAAGATTTCCATCACTATTGAAAAGTGATCGAGAAATATATGAAAGCGAATTGGATCTACCCATGTAAAAAGAGAAATCTTGATAACAGGATCGCACAAGAAAAAAAGACCTATCCAAAAAAAAGAATTCATTAAGAAATAAACACACCAAGCAGATCCGATAGAGACAATAGAATAAAAGTGTGAAGAAAAAATAAAATTTAAAATCAACCAAAAAAAACTTGCTAGAGTAAAAACAAGAACACACGTAGCTATCATTTCTCACCCCGATAAACATCAGTCAAGCCACGAAGATCTATCGGAATCTGGTTTTTGAAACAATTCATGAGAAAAGATAACCCTAAAGCCAGTTCGGCCCCACATAAAATCAAAACACTCAGAGCACAAGAACCTAAAATGAGATGGGCATTATCTACAACCACAATGCCTTCCATAATCATAAGAAAAATTGCTATGACTAAGATTTCAACATAAATAAAAATTTCGATGATGTGCTGAGCATACAATAGACCGAAAAGCGAGAGAAAAAGAAGCTGTAAAACACAAAATGATAAATTCATAACAATTCTCGTTTATGATTTCTAAAAAGTGATATAGCGGTGATCATTAAAGCCAGTAAATAAATTCCCAGCGGTATAAGCAAATGTGCAGAAGCGTGGGCTAATTCTTCAGCAATTTTCTGAGATGGTAACTGTTGGCTCAGTTGCGAAAAAGAATAAAATGGATAAAAATAAAACAATATTAAATTCATGCAAGTCATACTGATCGCTGCGAGAAATTTTTTAAAATCTAAGCCAAGGTATTTTTTCGGAGAGAGTGAAAAAGAATTTTGATTCATTGTCATGAGAACCAATAAAAAAATCACTAAAACTGCACCCAAATAAATAAGAAAAAACAAAAGCGCATATATCGGAAGACCCATAGAAATCACACGCAAAGCAACAACAAACGCCAGCCCAATGAGCCCTAAGACACCTCGCAATGATTGTGCGTATGTTTGTGTAAAAAAATATAACCAAAGGCATGCTAAAGTTGTACAGAGATCAAAATAGGGATTCATATTATCCCTCCCCCATCTTGATCAATTCTCGATTTTTGGCAATGTCTTTTTCATATAAATCACCTATAGCTAATAAAGTTTCTTTATTTAAAATATGACTGCCTTTTGTTGTAAACGCATAATGAATTTGATCTGTTTCAACAATCGCTCCTACAGGACAACTTTCTTCGCAAAGACCACAGTAAATACATTTGAAAAGATCTATTCTATAGTATGCAGCAACTCGGTCACCATTTTGAGATTCCATAGGCTCCACTTCAATAGCCATCGCTGGACAGGCCGCCTCGCAAAGCTGACAGGCCACGCAGCGCTCCTGACCTAAGTCATCACGCCGCAATGCATGAAGTCCTCTAAATCTCGGTGAGCGCGGAACAATACTTTCTGGATAAGAAATTGTAACTTTTGGCTGAAAAAAGACTTTTAACGTTTGAGATAAGCCTTGAACAATATCAAATAGAAACCAATGCTTTAATCCTTTAAGGATGTTCATATAGGACTTCCTCTCTTCTCATGTTGGATAAAAAAAATGCAATACTGCCAAAAGAATTACATTTAGAGTAGCAAAAGGTATCAACACAAACCAGCTTAGGTGCATTAACTGATCGTATCGATATCGAGGTAAGGTCGCTCTTACCCAAATATAGAGAAATAAAATTCCTGCTGTTTTCATGATGATCCATAGGATACTGCCCTGCATGCTGGCACTACTCCAAGGCGCAAAAGTTCCGCCTAAAAATAGCAAAGCTGCTAAGACAGAAACAATAATCATATTGATATATTCTGCAAGAAAAAACAACGCAAAACTCCATCCACCATATTCGACATGATATCCAGCAACAAGCTCTGATTCCCCTTCTGCAATATCAAACGGGTTGCGATTAGTCTCTGCAAATCCTCCTATGAGATAAAGAATAAAAAGATGAGGGTAACGAAATGCCGTCCAAGAAAAAATTCCGTAACTTTGCGCGTGAGAGATCACTGACAGAGAAAAAGTTGAATAACTTAAAATAAGAGAAAGAAAGATCAGACTCAAAACAAGCTCATAAGATAGAACCTGTGCTACAGAGCGAATCGCACCTAAAAGGGCATATTTTGAATTTGATGACCATCCCGCTAATAAAATTCCATAAACTCCCAAAGACGTTGTGGCAAAAGCCCAGACTAAAGAAAGATCTGTCTCTATACAAGAACCATCTAAACCAATTGGGAGAAAGCTCCAGACAAACAGTGATGTGAAAAAGGAAAGAAGCGGTGCAAGTGTATAAAAAAAAACAAAAGATTGGTTTGGAATCAAACGTTGTTTTGCTATCAGCTTCAAAGCATCTACAATCGGCTGCAAAAGCCCTAATGGCCCCACTCTATTTGGACCTTGGCGAAACTGCATCCATCCGATAATCCTTCTTTCAAAGTACGTCATATAAGCCATAGTGAGCAAAACGGCAACAGCAACAAAAAAAGGAGCTAGTAGCTTCATCATTGTCATAGCAAATCCTCCAATGAATAGATAAATTTCTTTATTGATAAAGCTTTTTGGAACATGTCGTCCCATAATATGATAGTTTGAGGTGCCAATTCAGGACGCACCTGAGCAGCCAATTGTATTGTCATTTCTCCTGGTTGCTTAAAAAGGAAATAATCATTTTGAATGAGTGCAGCCAAATCAGGAGATACCCAGACACCTTGTTGCTGACAAATCACCGGTGTTTTTAAAAAGGGCAATGCACGCCGAATAAACATATTATTTTGAGCTGGATTTTTCAAAACCAAAAGCCGAATGTTCCCCGTCTCAACTTCAGTACACGCATGATCAGACTGCAATGTTGAAATCTTTTGCACTTGGGAAGGGCTACCTGCAGAACTGATGTTGAAAAATTCTTGTAAATTAATTGCAGAATGCAAAGCTGATTGAAGGGGCAAGGGCTCAATCAAAACTTTTTCTTCCTGCCAAAAAGTCTTATAGCTAAAAGCACCTTCCCATGGAGAACGGCAAGGCCATTGAGTCACTGGCAAATCTTTATCCCATTCCGCAAAATAAGAAGTTAAGCAAAGTATAGCTTTTGCCTTTTGAATTAAATTGAGCGCTTTGGGATGATAACCAAGATCTTTTTGCTCTATATGCAAAGTCAGGACAAGATCTGCCGCATCATGACCATCCCATGCATCATAGATCATATCAGCATCATAAGGAGCCTGCTCTCGGACTAAATAATAATGAATATGATTTTCTTCCATCCAATCAACAAGTGATTGCTCTATTGACGATTGAGCGAATAATTGTTGACAAAGTACAATGTGTATTTTGCGATCATCTAAACTGACAATCAATGCTTTGAGATGGTCTAAATACTCTTGTGGTGAACTGAGGATACAATCATATCTCTGAGAAAAAACAGACTCATGATAAAACGCAATATGATATACATGTCTATGGTGCTGCTCTCCCAGAAAGTTTCTGATTTCAACATACAAATTTGTAAAATGACTCTCTAAAAAAGACCCAATCACAATCAGAGTGTCTGCTTGTGTTTTGTCCCACGTGATATGCGCATCCTTGTATTGCAAATTCATCCCACTACACAGAATACGAGCATCGAGATTGAGAGAAAGCATCAAATTTTTTAAACAGTTATACTCTGTATATGAAATAAAAGGTGGAACAATACAATCTATACGCTTATCATGCAGTGTCAATTTTTTTATAAAACCATAAAAATCTTCTTCTTGCGCAGGAGAAGCAGAATGAGTGATTTTTTCAACCAATCTAGAATACTCAGGATAAGACGGAATTCCGAAACGATCGCGATCACTGAGCCAATAATCAGATGTTTGCAATTCTCCTACCGATGTAATTCTACGGATCTCGTTCTGATAACAATGAATCATGAGCCGTGAACGTAAACCATCATGAAAAGACACTGTACGATACGCTTCATATTGCCAGCTTCTTCCACGATAACGAGAAGGCTTCGAAGTCAGGGCTCCAACTGGGCATAAATCGATAATATTACCAGCCAAGCTCGATTCTAAAGATTGATTATTATATGTTGCAATATAAGAGCGCTCACCTCTAGAAAACATCCCGATCTCTTTTTTGCCTGCAATTTCCTGTCCAAAACGAACACACCGAGTACAATGAATGCAACGATTCATTTCTGTAGCCACTAAGGGTCCTAAATTTGGATTTGGAACCTCGCGTTTATGTTCATGAAAATGACTTTCAACAGCACCATGAGTCAGGGTCATATCTTGCAATTCGCATTCACCTGCCTGATCACAAACAGGGCAATCCAGCGGGTGATTAATCAAAAGGAATTCTAAAACTTCCTTTTGCATATTTTGAGTTTTTGAATTTTCTGTAAAAATCTCCATTCCCTCTTGGAGGGGAGTCACACATGCAGGAAGAGGCTTTGGACTCGTACTCGTACTCACTAAACACATTCTACAATTAGCAGCAATTGACAGCTTAGGATGATAGCAAAATCTGGGAATATGAATACCATTTCTATCAGCAGCCTCAATAATTGTTAGACCTTCTGGCTCTTCGAAAAGAGCACCATTAATTTTAAAACGAATCATAGTGCTCCTTGAATTTTTTTTTCAAATTCAGCAGAAAAATGTTTTAAATAAGACAAAATAGGCATGGCTGCAGCATCAGCTAAAGCGCAAATTGTTTTTCCCGATAAAGACTGTGCCACATTTTTCAATTTATCCAGATCGTTGTGAGTCCCTTGACCATTGTTAATTTTAGACAAAAGTCTCCATGCCCATCCTGTTCCTTCACGACAGGGGCTACACTGACCACATGATTCTCTATAATAAAAAAGACTAATACGCTCGAGCAATGCAACAAGATCGGTGTCTTCATCAAGAACAATGACAGATCCCGACCCGAGAAAAGATCCAGCCGCTTGAATTGATTCATAGTCCATATTCAAATTGTCCGCAATATGTGCAGGAATAATAGGTGTAGACGAGCCTCCAGGAATAATAGCTTTTAATGCCTTTCCCCTCCAAACTCCTCCGGCCATTTGGAGCAAAGTTTGAAAGGGTGTTCCTAATGGAACCTCATAGTTCCCTGGGCAATGCACGTGACCTGAAATGCTAAAAATTTTGACCCCGCCACTTTTTCCTACTCCTAAGGATGAAAAATAGTCTCCCCCTTTTTCTATAATAAAGGGCACTGTTGTATAAGTTTCAACATTATTGATATTGGTTGGCGATCCAAAAAGACCGTAATTCGCAGGGAATGGTGGCTTATATCGTGGCCATCCTTTTTTACCTTCGAGTGATTCCATTAATGCTGTTTCCTCTCCACAGACATAAGCACCTGCGCCTAAAACAGGATAAATATCTAAAGAATAAAGATTTCCGATAATTTTTTTTCCAAGTAAATGATTTTCGTAAGCCTCTTTGAGTGCTCGTGAAAATATCTTAAAACCTTCCTGTGCAAATTCACCACGAATATAACAATATGCGACTTGTGCGCCAATAGCATAAGCACCTAATGCCATGCCCTCAATAAGCTGATGAGGATTGTATTTTAAAATTTCTCGATCTTTGAAAGCTCCAGGTTCACTTTCATCAGCATTACAAATAGCATAGATCGGTTTGGAAATAGTTTTCGGCATGAAGGTCCATTTCAATCCTGTAGGAAATCCTGCTCCTCCACGACCTCTTAATTGAGATTTTTTTACTTCTTCAATAATACTTTTTGCATCCAGCGTTCCTGAAATCACTCGCTCCCAACTGCTATATCCACCTATAGATCGATAGGTAGAATAAGAAGAGGGATTATCCAGATCTCGTGTTCTTAAACAAACGGTATATTGTTTCATTTTTTTAGATCCTTAGGATGTTCTATCCATTCTGATAGAGAAGCCTCATCCACATTTTCCCAATAAGAACCATTAATTTGTAAAACAGGAGCTTGGGCGCAAGCAGCCAGGCACTCCACTTCTTTCAGTGTAAAAATCCCGTCTTCAGTCGTTTGGCCAAAATCAATTTTTAATTTTCTTTTTAGGCAATCTTGAAGCTGTTCAGAGCCTCTTAAATAACAAGAAACATTAGTACAAAGAGCAATTTTAAATTTTCCTACTGGGCTCAGATCATATAAAGAATAAAAAGAGGCCACCTCATAAACTTCTGATTCAGTCAAATTTAAGATCTGGCTAATGGATTTTACAGCTTCAGCAGAGACATATCCCTGAATTTCCTGAGCAACTCTTAAGAGGCTTTTGATGGTCGCACGCCCATGATCTTTTGGATAATGTTCTTTGTGATCTTCGAACGTTTTCTCTAGCTCTCTATGCATGTCTATGTATGTATTCATCGATCGATCTCTCCAAAAACGATATCTAACGAGCCTATGAGAGTCACGACATCTGCTAAGAGATGTCCTTTGGCTAATTTTGATAAGATTGCAAGATGCGGGTAACCAGCTGCACGAATTTTTAATCGATACGGCTTATTAGCCCCATCTGAACAGAGATAAACGCCAAACTCTCCCTTGGGATGCTCAATTGCTGTGTATAGTTCACAAGGAGGAACGCTGTATCCCTCACTATAAAATTTAAAATGATGAATCATTTCTTCCATATGCACTTGTGCTTTTTCATAAGGAGGAGGAGTCAATTTATAGTTATCAATCATGATAGAACCTGGATTTTTCTTCAGCCACTCCAAGCATTGAGAGATCAGTCTCATAGACTCTTTCATCTCTTGAATTCTCACTTCATAGCGAGCATAACAGTCACCTTGAGTTCGCACAGGAACATCAAAATCCAACTCTGGATAAACAGAATATGGCTGATTTTTCCTCAAATCCCACTGATATCCACTTGCTCTGAGGATGGGGCCAGAGCACCCATAAGACAACGCATCTTCTAAATTTAAAATACCTATATTTTCTAAACGCTGTTTCCAAATTCTATTTTCATGGAGCAAGTTTTCACATAAAGAAAGCGTTTGTGGAAATCTTTCCAGAAACGACTCTAAAAAATCTATCATCGATCCACCGCGATCCTGATTCAGTCGCTGCAAATCTTGATCACTTTGCCCTGGGGATTTTTTATACAGAGGCATTTTTTGAGGCAAATCTCGATGCACCCCTCCAGGTCGATAGTATGTTGCATGCATTCTTGATCCGCTAACAGCTTCGTAACAATCCATTAGTGTTTCTCTTGCATGAAAACAATACAGAAAGATACTCATCGCTCCGACATCAAGTCCATGTGCCCCGAGCCATAAAAGATGATTTAAAAGGCGGGTAATCTCATCAAAAAGAACACGAATATATTGCGCTCTTTTAGGGGGATCAATATGTAGTGCCTTTTCCAGGCACAAGACATAGGCATGCTCATTACAAAGCATAGAAACATAATCCAAACGATCCATATAACCTATAGATTGTTGGTATGTTCTATGCTCAATAAGTTTTTCTGTTCCCCTGTGAAGAAGTCCGATATGGGTATCAATATCAACAACCCTCTCTCCTTGCATTTCTATCAAAAGTCGTAAAACTCCATGTGCAGCGGGATGTTGTGGACCAAAGTTTAAAACGTATGGCTTTTTATCATTTCGATTCATTATGCTCACCTTTCTTAGCAACTTCTTGGTCAATTTTACGAATAATCCTAGGCACAACTTCTCTCGAAGAAATATCCACAGGCTCACGAATACATTGACCTTGAGCATGATCAAAAATGATTTGATCATGTCCAATAACTGGAAAGTCTTTTCGAAAAGGATATCCGTTGAAACCATAATCTGTTAACAGCCTTCGCAAATCAGGATGATTTTGAAAGATAATGCCGAACATATCAAATGCCTCTCGCTCATACCAATTCGCCGCAGGCCATAACTGTGTCAAGGATGGAAAAATAATTTTAGAATCACAATAAGTGGCTACACGAATACGAAAGTTGTTTTTCAAACTCAGCAAATGAACAACAATTTTAAATCGTTTATTCAGTGTCTCTGTATCTGCAAATAAATTCTTTCTTTTTGCCCGTGAAAATCCTGTGGAAGTAGAATTTTTTGTGTTCCAATCGCTCACACCATAGGATAAATAATCTACAACTGTCAGATCTGTGAATTGCTCAAACAAGTGCCGCACCTGCAAATAAAAAGATAGATAATCATTTAAATCAATCTCAAAAAAATCCATATCCAAACTAGGAATATCGCGATAAGGTTGAGATAAATTTTTTAAAATCTCTAATATGATCGACCTCATATCTGTACCTTATGCGTATCTAATCCGCGATGTTCGATGATTTTTTTTTGCAACTGCAAGATCCCATAAATTAAAGCTTCGGCTGTTGGTGGACAACCAGGTACATAAATATCAACTGGTACTATTCGATCTGCTCCGCGCACTACGCTGTAACTATAATGATAGTATCCTCCTCCGTTTGCGCAGGATCCCATAGAAATGACCCATTTAGGAAACAACATTTGATCATAGACTTGACGCAAAGCAGGGGCCATTTTATTACATAATGTTCCCGCAATAATCATCACATCTGCTTGTCTAGGACTTGGTCTAAACATGACACCAAAACGATCTAAATCCCATCGAGATGCACCTGCATGCATCATTTCAACAGCGCAACAAGCAAGCCCAAAAGTCATAGGCCATAAGGATTGAGATTGAGACCATCGAATCAGATCATCTAAAGTTGTCAATAGATATCCTGAAGCAGATGATTCAGGTGTTGGTGTCATGACCTAATACTCCTTGATCATATTCATAATATAAACCCACTAATAAAAAACAAAGAAAGAGTAGACCGCCAATAAGAATATCGAAGGATTGATGTTGTTGAAGAGAGCAGGCCCACGGAATTAAAAACAACATTTCCAAATCGAAAACAATAAAACTTAAAGCGACAGCATAAAAAGAAATATGAAAATTTGCCTGCTGAGTTTCTATGGGCTCGAAACCGCATTCATAAGGAGATAAAGAGCGAGATGAATATTTTTTTTGATAGAAATGTAACAAATAAGAAAGAAAATACGGGACAACACCTACAGAAATCGCCATAAATCCATATACTATGGGTGGCCAATGGCTAAACACATAATCCCAGAACATGCAATACTCTTTATAAATTCATAAGCATATTGGAGTAGTGATAGTTCAAACTCTCAAGAAGATCAAATTAGAAGAACAGTTGTGAGGTCAATTTTATATAGGAATTTTTAATGATTATCACGCTAAAACAAGATATACTCTTGTCCATCCATTTTGTATTGCGTTGTGATTATGATTGATAATCTTTTATCATTTTTTTATGTTTGTGTCTGTTTTGTTTTGATTGGATCTGTACTTTTACAGCATTATCGATCCGATCAGTCCAAGGGATCGAGCTCATATTTTGGAGGAGCAGGGAACAAACATTTTTTATATAGTGTAACATTTTACGGAATTGGTATCTTTTTTGCACTAGCGATTTTAAAATACGCTGTACATCAAAGTCGCTATGAAAAAACACAAGCTACATCAAACATTCCTGTATATACAAAAAACACATTCTCTACCAAAGAGACCCCGATCAAAAATGAGAGTTCTTGAATTTTTAAAAAAATAACGATACTATAGTCTTGTTATAGCGAGAGTGGTGGAATTGGTAGACACGCAGCGTTGAGGGCGCTGTGGCGCAAGCCGTGGGGGTTCGAGTCCCCCCTCGCGCAAAAAATTTTCGAATGTTCTAAATACTGAGAGAATTTTTGATAATTTAAAGATGCTCTGCCTAAAATCACGCCCCGAATATCTAAAGATGCTAACATGTGATCAAGATGTTCTAATTGCACATTTCCGCCATAAAAAACATCCCCAGATCGGGAAAACATTTTCTTTATGTACAAAATTCTCTTTTCCAAATCTAAAAGAGAAATGCTCAGATCTGATCCCACAGCCCACAAAGGTTCATAAATAATATGACAGCGTCCTGTATGGCAACAGCTGTGTAGAAAATCAATGTCATTTTGCAGTTCCTCAATCCAATTTTCCTGATGCTCTTCACCCAGGCAAAAATAAATTTCGATCTGGCACTCAAGCGCCAAAAGAATTTGCTCTTTTAATAGAGCAAGTGAGGTATGTACTCGTTGCTCTTTATGCCCGAGAAGAATTTTAGAAACCCCCAGGCACTTCAAATATTCTGGACCATATGCTCCAGTAAACGATCCGATAGCATGACAAGTCAGACCGGGAGACAAAATAGCACCTGGCACATTTTGAGCACATAATCCCACTAAAGGGAGCGGTGGTGCGAGATAAATCTGAGGGTACTCTAACAGCAAGCGAACAAATTCAGCCCACTCTTTTACCCATTGATGCTTCCAATTGAGAATAACAATTTTTTCCATAATCCCGCTCTTGCAAACTCTGTTCAAAACACTCAATTCTCTCTAAGAGCTGCTGATGTATCAACGCATACTCTTGATGTTTTTGTTCTCCCTCAATATAGACTCTTAAAACAGGCTCTGTTCCTGAAGGACGAATAAAAATTCGCAAATGTGGATATAGTAAAGGCAAAGCTTGAATTTCTTGATAAACATCGCGCTGTTGCATAAATTCTTTTGGAGAAGACACTGCTAAAGAACGCGATGAGCTCGGCCATAATGGAACATTTTTTTTATACCAATCTAAGTTTTTTCCTTCTTCAGATATCAGATCGTCAATCAACAGTGCGGCTATTAATAAAGCATCTGAGGAAGGGCTTTTATCGGCTAACAAATAATGACCAGATGGTTCTCCGGCTATTAAATAATCACTTTCTAAGCATTTTTCAAGTAAAAATCTATCTCCAACTTGTGTTTTTTTCCAATCGATATGATGTTTTTTACAAAACGACTCTATAGCTCCATTATGCAATTGTGTTCCAACAATGCCACCTGAATAATTAAAGCGTCTTTTATACAAGTCATACAACATGAGCAAAATATAATGGGGATCGCACTTCTCGCCTGCGATATACAAAGCAAAACGATCGGCATCTCCATCAAAAGCAATTGCAAAATCTGTGCGACATTGAAGCAAAACAGACTCCAAAGACTCAGGATGAACAACGCCACAATTTTCGTTAATATTGAATCCATTAGGACAGGCGTGTAAAACATGCAAAGCCATCCCACGCTGCTCAAAAAAGAGAGGAGCTATTTTATAGGCCGCTCCATTCGCTAAATCCAAAGTCAAAGAAATATTTTTGTGCTCCCGAAAAAGCATCTTTTTTTCCAAATGTGCATGATAACGCGCAATAGCATCGTCAATCCGATAAACTTTTCCTGGTGAAATATTTAAAGAAAAGGGAATTTTGAGATATTCTTCAACAATTTTTTGTTGAGAATCATTAAATTTATGTCCATAGGCATCAAAGAGTTTAATGCCATTATCTGTATACGGATTATGTGATGCAGAAATCATCACACCAATTTCTGCTTGTATTTGTTGTGTCAAGACGGCTAAAGCAGGCGTTGGCAGAGGCCCTGTGAGAAAAACATCTGCACCGGCTGCTGTTAAGCCTGAAACTAAAGCTGATTCAAGCATATAACAAGAAAGCCGAGTGTCTTTTGCTACAATAACGCGACCTTGTTTTGCAATTTGCGCAAGCGCCCACCCTAAATGAAGAAAAGTTTTTGGATCGATAGGATAGAATCCTACCAATCCTCGAATTCCATCAGTGCCAAACAAAGACATTTCTATCTCCGCTCCTTTAGAATTATTTTACCAAATCAAGTGGTGCCTGTGTCCCATACTGACGAACAAGTTCTAAAATTTCATCTTTATCTAGTGTTTCTTTAGCCAGCAACTCTTGTGACATTGCTTCAAGAAGGGCATGTTCACGCATCAAGATGGTTTTCGATTCTTGATAAGCACTATCAATAATCGCTCTCACTTCTTGATCAATTTGAACACTTGTTTGATCTGACACCTCTTTTCGCTGTGCCGCTGGCCGTCCTAGAAAAGCTTCTCCCTGCTCTTCAACATAGTTTAAAGGTCCGAGTTTCTCAGAAAGGCCCCAACGAGTTACCATATTTCTTGCGATTTCTGTTGCTTTTTCAATATCATTAGAGGCCCCTGTGGTCACCTCATCAGAACCAAAAATAAGCTCCTCAGCAATACGCCCGCCATATAAAGTTGCCAGTTTGGAAGCTAAGCCCCTTTTCGAAATCGAATAACGATCTGCCTCAGGTAGATACATAGTTACACCTAAAGCCTGTGCTCGTGGAATAATTGTCACTTTATAAACGGGATCATGTTGAGGAACAAAGAGTCCGACGACTGTATGGCCGGCTTCATGATAAGCAGTCAAACGTCGTTCATATTCTGACATCACAAGAGAGCGACGCTCTGGCCCCATAATAATTTTATCACGTGCATGATCAAGATCTTTCATCGTGACCTTAGCGCGATCTTCACGTGCTGCAAATAAAGCAGCTTCGTTCACTAAATTGGCCAAATCAGCTCCAGAAAACCCCGGTGTGCCTCTTGCAATTACGGCGGGTTCAATCGTTTCATCAAGCTGTATTTTTTTCAAATGCACTTGCAAAATATCCGTTCTTCCCTTGAGATCTGGTAGACCAACTGTCACACGCCGATCAAAACGACCTGGGCGTAAAAGAGCCTTATCTAAAACATCAGGTCTATTCGTAGCTGCAATCACGATAATACCTTCATGCCCTTCAAAACCATCCATTTCAACAAGAAGCTGATTCAGCGTCTGCTCTCTTTCATCATGGCCTCCACCATATCCGCCTCCTCTATGACGACCAACGGCATCAATCTCATCTATAAAAATAATACAAGGCGCATGTTTTCTTGCCTGTTCAAACATATCTCGAACTCTAGATGCACCGACACCTACGAACATTTCGACGAAATCAGAACCAGAAATCGAGAAAAATGGAACCTTCGCCTCTCCTGCAATCGCTTTAGCCAAGAGAGTTTTTCCTGTTCCTGGCTGTCCCACCATGAGAACACCCTTAGGAATCTTGCCGCCAATTGCCTGAAATTTTTGAGGATTACGCAAAAAATCCACAAGCTCTTGAACCTCTTGTTTGGCTTCATCTACACCAGCGACATCAGCAAAGGTCACTTTAATTTGATCATCTTCCAGCATTCGAGCTCGCGATTTACCAAAAGAAAAAGCACCTCCTTTGCCGCCCATACCGCCTTGCAAATTCCGCACAAGAAAATAGTAATAAGCAAAAATAAAAAGAAGAACCGGGAACCAACTAATGAACATATTCATCAACAAAGATGGTTGCTCGGGTTTTTTAGCAATCACTTTAACATTTTTTTCAATTAGGCTATCAAGCAGCTTGCCACTAATCGGTGGAATCACTGTCAAATAATCACTACGATCTTGGAGCTGCCCTCGAATTACATTCTGATCGAATTCAGCATCGAGCACATCTTTGTTTTGCACATGGTGCAAAAACTCATCAAAAGTGAGGGTTTTTGCCTGCCGAGGCCCAGGTCCAATTCCTGAGAAGGCAGATAAAAAAATGAGACCAATAGCTAGCCAGAGAATGATATTTTTAATCAGGTCATTCAATTTGAATCCCCCCTTTCAGGATTTGAATATTCACTATTTATTAGTAATAGTAGACTTTGAAAAGCACTATTGCCTAATTCTATTTATTACTCTTAAAATCTTCGGCTATCATATAAATCTCAGCCGACTCTTTACGAGAAGCTTCGGGCTTAAAAAATGAGATCTTACGAAAAAATGGCCGGTAATTTTTAATAATAATCTCAAATGAGGGTCCATGAAAGATTTTTTGAATCAGCCAGCCTTTATTTTTGAGAGTATTCTGCGCAAAACTCAGCACATGATCGGATATATATTCTAATTTCCCATGATCGACAAGAGGATGTCCTGATAAATTAGGAGCCATATCAGAAAAAATTGCATGTACTCTTTCGCCCTCTAATGAATCTAAAAGAACCTGCTGAATCTCTGGTGTTGTAAAATCCCCTTGTATAAAAGAAACATTTTCAACGGCTTCTAAGGGTAATAAGTCACACGCCAGAACTTTCTGTTTAGGGAAAGACTGTCGAAGAATTTGTGCCCAGCCCCCAGGCGCTGCTCCAAGATCAACAACAGGACCTTGGATATATTTCTTTAATTGATATTTTTCTATCAAATCTATCAATTTAAAAGCAGCGCGCGAATGATAGTTTGCTGCTTTTCTTTTTTTAACAAAAATATCTTTTTTTTGTCGCTCTACCCACCAGTTCATTGCAATCCTTAGTGATATGAAACTGATACAATATGATACTCAACATCTCCTGATGGAGCTCTGAGCTCGATATCATCTCCTGCGGATTTTCCAATAATGGCTCTTGCCAAAGGAGAATGAATAGAAATCTTATTTGCTTTCACATCCACTTCATCATCGCCCACAATTTTAAAGCGCTCTACACGCTCCTGCCCTGTCTCAGAATCATAACGTGTGAGTTCAACAGTCGATCCAAAAATGACTTTTCCATCATTTTCAATATTAGAAATATCAATAATCTGTGCAGCGGATAATTTACCTTCAAGTTCATTAATCCTGCTTTCTATAAAAAATTGCTCTTCTTTAGCTGCATGATATTCTGCATTTTCTTTTAAATCACCCAATTCCCTTGCATCAGAGATCGCTTGAATGATTCTTTTTCTTTCAGTATTTTTTAAACGATCAAGCTCTAGTCGCAGAAGATCTGCGCCTTCTTGAGTCATCGGAAAACGTTGCATTGCCATTATTATACCCCTGTATAAAAACATCCTGTACAGATGATGGTTTTAGAAAAATTTAAAATCCAAGATAGAAACCTAAAATGCATCATAATAGGTCTCTGACCGGCTGTCACTATCTTACCACATGTTTAAAACCGAATTGTCGATTTTAACCGAGCTTTATTTCGACAGAAATAGCTTAGTAAAACCGACTACGACTTTTTTGCAATTTTTGACAAAAAATCTTTCATCTTGGCAAGCCAAGAGTGTTCTAAAGGCGAGTGGCTTTCATGTGACAAAGTACTTAATTTCTCAAACAGTGCGCGCTGTTCTTGCGACAGATGTGATGGTGTCTCGACAATCACGCGACAAAATAAATCCCCTGCTATATGACGATTATTTCCTGGAACACCATACCCGTGTATTTTGAAGATTTTATGAGTTTGCGTCCCTGCTGGAATTTTAAGCTCAACGGGCCCTTTCAGACTCGGAACAGAAATCACACCTCCAAGAGCTGCTAAAGAAAAAGAGATGGGCACTTCAATATTTAAGTTTCTCCCTTCTCTTTGAAAAAGAGCATGTTTTTTGAGATGGACTTCAATATACAAATCACCAGCAGAGCCACCATGAATACCCGCTTCGCCTTTTCCAGAAAGGCGTAATCTATCGCCCTCATTGACACCTGCAGGAACTTGAACGCTCAATTTTTGTTCTTTTTCTTTACGACCGCTGCCTTTACACGATTTACATGGATCTTTGATGACAGAACCTTGACCCTGACAATAATGACAAGGCTGCTGTATAGAAAAAAAACCTTGTTGCATGCGTAACTGTCCTGTTCCCTGACAGTAATGACAGCTCGTCGGTTTAGATTTGGATTGGCTACCAGTGCCTTGACAATCCGCGCATGTCGAAGGCACACGAATTTGAATATCAACACTCGTTCCTAATAAAGCCTCTTCTAAACTAATTTCTAATCTGTATATCAAATCAGAACCACGCTGCCCATCAGTGCGTGAACGTCGCTGTTGACCAGCAGCGCCTGCTCCAAAGAACTCTTTAAAAACACTGTCAAAAATATCACCAAAACCTTCAGTAGAACCTGCGCCACCAAAACCACCACCTTGGAACCCAGCATGGCCCATTTGATCGTAGTATTGTTTCTTTTTCGGATCGCTCAGAGTTTCATAAGCTTGAGTAATTTCTTTGAACTTTTCAGCTGCCTGTTCTGGATTATCTCGATTTTTATCTGGATGGTGCTTAATCGCTAATTTTTTATAAGCTTTTTTTATTTCTTCGATAGAAGCATCTCTGCTAACGCCAAGAACTTCATAAAAATCTTTCTGACTCATAAATATAGCCCTGTTTTTTGCCTTAATAATAACACACTAGCCATAATGAATGTGATCATTATGGCTAGTCATCAAAAATTTTTAAATAAAGACTGTGAAAATCTCAAATTATGATTTTTCTTCAAAATCAGCGTCGACTACATTATCTGCTTGCGCTTGATCTGAACTTTGAGACGCATGCTGATCTGCTTGAGCCCCTGCACCAAATTGTGCGGCAACAGCCTGATAAGCATCGGATAAAAGCTGGGTTTCTTTTTCGATGCGTTCTTTATCTTCTGTTTTAATTGCATCTTTCAAAGCAGATACGAGATTCATAATCTGATCTTTCTGATCGGCTTGAATTTTATCACCAATATCACTCAATGAACGCTCCACAGTATGAATCATATGATCGGCTTGATTTCTAGCTTGCACGAGCTCTTGGAATTTTTTGTCTTCTGCTTCATGAAGCTGCGCATCTTTAATCATTTGATCAATTTCAGATTCACTTAATCCGCTCGAAGCTTTCACAACAATAGAATGCTTTTTACCGGTTGCTTTATCTTGAGCGGAAACATTTAAAATTCCATTTGCATCAATATCAAATGACACTTCAATTTGTGGGGTGCCACGTGGTGCTGCTGAAATATCAGCCAAATCAAACTGACCCAATAGTTTATTTTTCACAGCAATTTCACGTTCGCCTTGAAAAACTCGAATAGTGACCGTTGTTTGATTATTTTCTGCTGTAGAGAAAATTTGGGATTTCCGAGTTGGAATCGTCGTATTTTTCTCGATCAGCTTTGTCATCACTCCACCCATGGTCTCAATTCCCAAAGAAAGTGGCGTCACATCTAGGAGCAACACATCATTGATAGCACCAGATAAAACCGCACCCTGAATTGCAGCACCGACAGCCACTGCCTCATCTGGATTCACATCTTTTCTTGGCTCTTTTTTGAAAAATTCTTGGACCGCTTCACGGACTTTTGGCATACGAGTTTGACCACCAACAAGGAGAATCTCATCAATTTGATCAATACTCTTTCCTGCATCGCGTAAAGCAATTCTACATGGCTCTAAAGAACGCTCGATTAAATTTGCCACTAAAGATTCTAATTTAGCGCGTGTGATTTTTTGCATAAGATGTTTCGGGCCTGAAGCATCCGCAGTGATGTATGGAAGATTGATATCTGTTTGCTCACGGGAAGACAATTCAATTTTTGCTTTTTCTGCAGCCTCTTTCAAACGTTGAATCGCAATAGAATCTTTATGCAAATCGATTCCTGTTTCTTTTTTAAACTCAGAAATCAAAAACTCCATTAAGGTTTCATCAAAGTCTTCACCACCTAAATGTGTATCTCCGTTTGTAGATAGGACTTCAAACTGAGTTTCTCCATCAACATTTGTCATTTCAATAATAGAAATATCAAATGTTCCGCCCCCTAGATCGTAGACAGCTAAAATAGAATCACCTTTTTTCTTATCTAAACCATAAGCTAAGGCAGCTGCTGTTGGCTCATTGATAATACGAATGACATTTAATCCTGCAATTTTTCCTGCATCTTTTGTTGCCTGTCTTTGAGCGTCATTAAAATATGCAGGAACTGTAATCACAGCGTCTGTCACAGGTTGACCAAGATAATCTTCAGCAACTTTTTTCATCTTCATCAGAACATATGCAGAGATTTGCTGTGGAGCCATTTTTTTGCCATTTGCTTCCACCCATGCATCGCCGTTATCTGCTGAGACCACTTTGTAAGGCAGTTTATGTTTTTCAATAGCAGAATCGTTAAATTGACGACCAATCAGTCTTTTCACTCCAAAAAAAGTATTTTGTGGATTGGTCACTGCTTGTCTTTTTGCCAGATCTCCGACAAGAGTTTCTTCAGCGGCAAAACCAATCACAGAGGGAGTAGTATTTGCGCCCAAATCATTAGGAATGACCTTGACAACGCCATCAATACGAATGGCTATACAAGAGTTTGTTGTACCTAAGTCAATTCCTACAGGATTTACTGATGCCATAATGTTATTCTCCAAAATTTAAATCTTTATATTTATGTTAGTTGGGGCGTCTTTCTCAAAATTCAAGACTATAACATATCGTTTTTTAATTATTTTTTACCACAATCACACGTGCTGGTCTTAAAACACGATCGTGCAATCTATATCCCTTTTGAACAACATATAAGATACTGTTATCTAGATGGTCTTGAGAACTCTGAATAGACATCGCCTCTGCAATATGTGGATTAAAGAGATCGCCTGGTTGAGGCTCCAGCACTTCTAAATGAAATTTGACTAAAAGCTGCTGCATTTGTTCTTGAATTAACTTCAAACCAGAAACGACTTCACAATGATCTCCTGATGTTTTTTGCAAACTGATGACCGCTCCATCAAAACTATCGAGAACAAAGATAAATTCTTTAAAAAAATCAGTTTGTCCATAACGAACTGCTTGATCTTTTTCTGTATCTTTACGTTTAAGCGCATTCATCAGATTCGCTTGCGCCCTCACATTCTCATCTTGGCTTGCAGAGAGCGCTTGCTCTAGCTGCTGAATCTGTATCTTCATTTCTTCAATGATGGTGCTTTGATCTGCAGTGTTACCTGAAGAATTTTGAGCATCCTGAAGAAGCTCTTCCTGAAATGAGCTGTGGAGTGTCTGTGTTTCTTCTTGCATATTATTCGCCTCAAAAATTTTTATTTTTATTGATATGGTGTTTTTTTTTATTTTTTCAAGAGATTTTTCTGAGATTTGGCATTTTTTTTGCTTGATCACCGATAAAACAGTCAATACAAATCATCGACCTAAAAAATAGATCGATGATTCCAATGAGGGGATACTCATCTATGTCTAAATTTTTTAACGGTTTTCATATATTATTTCTTATAGGATTTTATATTCTTTTTTCTCAACACGTAGATTATTGGATTTTCTGTATCCTCAATGGTCATCTTGCGTACGCGCCTCGCTGGTATAAAGCATTTTGGGGAATCTGTAACAGTCCTTATGAAAATATGTTCAATCTCATTTTTGTGACCTCGGTAGTTTTTATCTTATATTGGAAAAAATCAAAAAATCTGATGTCTACTATCATGTTTACAATCATTTTAGCAATATGGTATGAAATCGGCTTTCAATTGATGAGGCTGCTAGAAAACTCCCCTGAACTGGCTAGAAGTTCACCATCGCTCAGATATCCGCTCATAGTGAATTTATCAAAATTCCATCACACTGCTAAGGTCTTTGCAATCACGTCTTTTCCGAGCGGGCATGCTCTTATTTATGGTTTTTTTTACTCTGTATGTCACGATATGTTGTCACATCGACGAGCTTTATTGCGCATCTTTTGCCTATCGATACTCTTGTGTTTACCTCGAATGATTGCAGGTGCACACGCTTTCAGCGATATCATAGTGGGCTACACCTTAGGGTACTATTGGTATAAAGCGCTCTCTACAATCATTCAGTTTTTTTTAAGAACAAAAGAGGCGCTATTCACCGCGAATGTTTTAGAAGAGGATTTTTTGCGTTCACAGGATGTCAGGCGCTGGATCCGCAAATGACGCCATTGCTGAGGAGACATTCGAGAACGAGCCAACAAATATAGGCGAGTATAGCAACACAGCCCCTGTTGATGTTCAATGCGCTGATGGCAAGAGGAGTACAAATGCATCTGTGCATAAAAGGGGCCTAGTGTTTTTACAAAATCCCAAATTTCTCTATAATCACTCGAATCATTGAACGCTTGGGAGCATAAATGACCTTCTTTTTCAATGTAATATAAAACAATCATGCATAACGTATTTATAAATCATTCTGCAAATATCATAACACAATCGACTATCTAAAAGTGTGTCACAAGTTGCATAAAATTTTGATACCAAGATTTTTTCTTCTGGTTTTGCTGCTTCGCATACAATGGTGCATCAGCACTTTTCTGCGCCCAACTTAAAATATTCTGATACAAATCAGTCTTGCAATCATTCTGATTATCGTCTTGCTTCGCAATCCAATCGTCTTTGCAGGTTCCTAAAAATTCAGATAACTTCTGTATCATACTCACGTCGAAGTCAGAACTCTGCGATGAAGACATAAAATCGCCAGCATATTTGCAAATAATCGACAAAGAGGTGTAGTCATCTCTCAATAAAATGCTATTTCTTTTCTCTCTTTGATTCACCTTTTGCAACTGTTCTATCTTCTTAATTAATGACATGAAAATGTCCTGTCTGTGCACTTTCAGTTCCTTTGCACCTAAGCTCTGAGCATAGCGTTTCAAAAGATTGGGATATTTCTCCGTTAAACTCATATATGTCTGTGGCGCCTTTAGAAAATCCTCTAAACTCAATGGCATCTTTTTGTAAAAATCGAGCAACGCATCTTCGTCGTAACCTTTCCACAACACAAGCGTCTTCAAGCCTTTATCAGAAAAAAATTTTTTTATTTTATCATCCCTTTCAATATCTTCGGTTGTTAAATAACGCCCAAGAGATTTAAAACCACTCAAACCATGATGATCACCGCTAGACAACAAAGTATAGGCCAAACTATAGTCAGTCGCATATTGCCGAAAGGCCGCATTAATATCCGCCATATTTAAATTTTTAAAAGGCAAAGATAAAAATCGTTCAATCTGCGAGAAGTTCTGATCGCAAGCAGCATAATATAAAAATCGTCCAATAAGTTTTTGATCGCACGGCTGAGAACATTCAGAAAAAACCGAATATAAAATTTTTGCCCAAGCGTGCGTGTCTTTATGAAAATCATTCTCAGGCTTTTCAATAAATTGTTTTAAACATTTTTCAATAGCATTATGTTTCAACAAAAAAGATACAAGTGAAAGCTGAGGATCTTGTACCACATCATGCACGAGTGCCATGATGTGCTCAATTGTTGTGATGCTGCAATCAAAATCTTTTTTTTGCAATAGCAGTTCCATCAATTCTTCATCTTTTGCTAAAAAAGCTGCAGAGAAAATTTGACGCTGCAGATGAGGTTCAAGCTGCTCTAAAAGTGCTGGATTTTTTTCAAAAACAGATTGGAGATATCTCAGTTCGCACTTTTGCAGTATACGTGATACATCACGCGAACTCCATCGATAATTTTTAAGCTTCAAAACACACGACTTCAGACTTTCATCATTTAAGAGTAAAACATAGTCTATGAGTGTCTTATCTTTGTACATCTCTTCACAAGAGAGAGTAACATAAGGAAGAACAGACATAGCCACCTTGATACATTGATTCTCTAAACACCAAAGGACAGTATGACTTTCTTCTGAGTGCTCAACCAAAAGATCGCGAGAAGCAATTTTTTTAAACAAATATTCATACGTATCAATCAAGCGACTAGGTGGCGACCATACAAAAACTTGATCAATAGATTTCACAAACTCTCCTGGAAGAGCGCTTTGTGGAGGCAACAAATCAATTAAATATCGCGCAAGCTTTTTATCAGCACGATCTAAGGCCGATAGCAGGAGTTCGTTAGTGAAAATTACAGAGTCTCCAAATTTTTCTATGAGCTCTTCCAGTGGAGTAAAATGCTGTGTTTTTCCAGCAATCTCTGTTAATTGTTCACAAAAGTCACTTAATGGATTTCGAGAATTTTGCAATCTTAAAACGTCCTCCACAGAAATCTTATCAGTTTGCGCAATATTTTCTATATCAGCAATCACTTGTGCACGATACTTTTTTAAGTTTGGGCTATTAGAAAAATACAAATATTCTAAATATCCTGAATCCCAATTGTCTAAAAAAGCATGCTCTGTTTTAAAAACCATCTGAATATAAGAATCAAAACTTTTATGCATCACAGCAAGAGCATGTGCACTATCACTCAGGTGCCGATCAAGCTGTTTATGACTCGTGGAATCCACTAAATAACACGATAGATTAATAAAACCCTGATCTTCAATATACTCTTGCAAAAAGAAGTCTTTATATTCTATGAAATCTTGAGGATGACGTATGATCTTCGCATAATTGGGATCGTACAAAACAAAAGAACCATCTTCATACACACTCAGAGCCATAAGATGTTGAGGAATGGATATGAGATAGTGTGCATTTTTATTTTTAAAAAATGGCGATATAGAATGAATAGAATTTGCAGAACAAAACAAAGCGTCATAGATTTGCTGATCACAGCGATAGGAGGTCGCACCTTTAATTGCAATTTTTAAATCATCACAAATACGAGAGTTCATGTTTGGAAAAATATGATTGACATGATAAGGATCACTTCCTTGAGAATAAACCCAGAAGGCGAGATCTAAAACTGCCCAGATATTATAAGCATTTTCTAAATTCAACCGGTTTGTTTCGGTTTTAACGCCCAAATCCCAGCTTTTCTGATCAAGCTCAAATTGATCATAAAAAGCCCTAGCGCTGTCCACCTCACTCATTTTCTCTAAAAATTGATCAAAAAAACGCGGCTCATCTGGATTGTAATAAAGATTGAGCTCTTGTCTCAGAAAAGACATCGCGAGCGCGAAACAAATGCCCGCTTCATTGGCTGACAAATCAATGCCCTTGTGTTGCATGAGAGAATTAATATTTGAAATTATAAGAAATTGATTCTGATCTTTTGGCATAAACAGGCTCCTATCATCGTTAGACAGTAGATAGGACATGTTTTTTTAAAATATCTTTTTTTTAAATGAATTTTTATGAAAAAATCATCATATCATGGAAAAAACCAAAATTTTCTAAACAGGTGCTAGATTTTTTATCGGCATTCTATAAAAAAAGTTTATGATTTATGACAAAAATTTTCTAAAAAAGAGGAATGGGCCCACCAGGACTTGAACCTGGAACCAACAAGTTATGAGCTTGCCGCTCTAACCGCTTGAGCTATGGGCCCAAATGAAAAATATATCATCAGATACATTTTTAGATTATCATAGGAACAGCCCTTTCTCAAGGCAATCCGCAGAAATCGACTACAAAAAAGAGGTAATTATGAGCGAAAAAAAAGTGATTATGCAAAATAAACGAGCTTTTTTTGATTATCATATTGAAGATAGGTTTGAAGCCGGCATCGTCCTTGAAGGGTGGGAAGTCAAAGGCTTGCGCTTAGGCTTAGGCCACTTATCAGAAGCTTATGCCTTAATCAAGGAAGGGGAGATTTTTTTGTTTCATGCATCGATTCAAGCGCCGCACTTTGCGCTCAAAACGTCGGCATATAAAAACGATCGAACTCGAAAATTACTATTGAAAAAACGAGAAATTCTAAAAATTCTCTCTCTCACTCAGCGTTCAGGATATACACTCATCCCTTTGCGTCTTTATTGGGATCGGCAGTATGTCAAATGCGAGCTCGGGTTGGCCAAAGGAAAAAATCAAGCAGATAAACGTGCAACATTAGCAGAAAAAGATTGGCAAAGAGAAAAAGATCGTCTCAGAAAACATATCTCAAAAATGGCTTAACTTTTTTCTCCACAACATATACCCCCTGAGACCTAAAATCAGATATGTAAATTTTTTGAGTGCGAATAAAAAAAGGCCTTTTTTATAATTTAACAGAGCACTGGTAAAATTATGCACAATCCAAACAGACCAATGCTCAATATAGCCTCTACGCATTAATTCTGTTGCACAGATTGCAGAAAAAAAAGAGCAGCTATCATAAAAAATTATTGCAGTTGGGGAAGAAAAAAAAATACACAACACAGATGCGCTCAAAATGAAAAGAGTTTTTGAAGATAAACGATGAGAGATTTTCCAATCTTGCTTTGCAGAACTCCGATAAGCCATTTGTGAAAAAGCCAATACATAATAGACATTCAAGCACATATGCCCAAGTGCTTGATATTGATAATAAATGATCAATCCCAAAAAACTTGAAAGTATGGATAAAAGCGCTCCATAAAATGGCTGATCGCCAAAACAATATGTCGCGACCAGAGATATTGCAATACAACAGCCTTCTAAAAAATTCATAAGTGTCTCTGCGCAAGATTTTCCACAAGGCAACACATCCACTGCGAATTGGGAAGCAGCTCTCTCATATCTTGTAAAGCTCTTGCATAGGTTTCTTCAATCAATTTTTTAATGGCCACATAGTTGTTCTGGATCAAAAAATGAAAATGCTTTTTAGCATCTTGATGAAAATCTATCAAATCATCTTGAAGTTGAAAAACGACTCCTATCTCGCGACCAATTCTATGCAAAGTAGTTTTTTGAATGTTTTGCCCCAAATAGGCTCCTGCAGCAAAGCAAAAACTAAAAAGTGCGCCAGTTTTTTGCGCATGTAATGAATACAATCCATCTAAATCGAGCACTGTTCCGTATAAATCGCGCCATTGACCATAGAGAAGCTGATCGGCTCTCATCACACGAAAAAAATCTTGCAAGGCTCTTATTTTAAGGCTATCTGCTCCACGATACTCACCAATCAGTCCAAATGCTTCTGTCAAAAAAGCATCCCCGATTAAAAGTGCAACACCTTCGGAGTATCTCTCATGCACAGTGGGCCACCCCCTGCGAAAAGAATCATCATCCATACAAGGCAAATCATCATGGATGAGGGAATAGGTATGAGCTGACTCAACAGCCATAGCTAAAGCATCTGCCCACTCAAGCGCACCGCCAAAACCCAAAACAGATGCATAAATTATTAAAGGGCGTAAGCGTTTTGCCGGAGTTTCCAAAGCATATGTCAGCTGTTGATAATAGGCAGACTCAAGGTGCTGATAGTGTGTTTGAAAATATTGCTTAAAAAGATAATCAAATCTTTTTTTATAGAAATCAAGCTGCGCACAACCAGACATACATGTCTCAATTTTGATAACGTTCAGCGATTTGCTGGATGCGGTCTTGTGCATTTTTCAGGTAATTTCTTGAATCTTGCAAAAGCTTTAAGCCATTTTCATAGTGCACTAAAGCCTCTTCCAAAGAGAGATTCTCTTGTTCTAAAACACGTGAAATTGTCTCGAGCTCTTCGAGTGCCTGTTCTAAATCAGCAGGTTTTTCAAAGCTTATGGCCATGAATAGCTCTCCATATCTTTTTGAATTTTATCAGAGTCTCATCTCAGATTATCAAAATTCCTCAAAAATCACAAATGTGAAGGTGGTTTTTTGACATTGCAGTAGACTTAAGCGACAATAATCTACCTGATTCATATTTCAAGATATTTTTTTATTTTTAAAAAATATTTTCAAAGCAGACTCAAGCTCGTAGTGATTTTTATAAAGAAAGTGATGATTATTACCTTATGGATAAATTTAAAAAACGGCATTTAACACGCCAAATCGCCTCGCAAATTGTATATATTTCTTTTATGGATGATCTCATGAGTCCATGGAAAGAGATTTTGATCCCTCTTTTAGAAACACAAGAATTAAACATGTCATCTTTAGATTTAGATTTTTTGACCGAGCTGATGAATAGCCTTCAAGAATCTTTATCAGTCTATCAAGAACGCTTTGATTCTTTGATGAAAAATGGAATTTTATCGCTCCCTGCAATTGAAAGAGCCATTCTTTTGGTGAGTGCGGGGGAAATGCACTTACAGCCTTCTTTAACCAAAAAAGCTGTTATTATTAATGAAGCTCTCACACTCATACGCGATCTCAGCGAAGAGAAAAATGTGAAGTTTTTGAATGCGGTTTTAGACAAATATGCCCTAAAATACGCACCCGAACTCATAAAATAGGACATAACAATGATTTTACGTCTTGATGGTCGATCTGATTTAGATATCCGACCAATAAAATTTCAACATCGATTTTACGGATATGGCCTATCAAACATTTTAATCGAAATGGGCCGCACAGTGGTTTCTTGCTCTGTATCACTGAGTCACGGCGTACCAAAATTTTTGAAAGGCACATCTAGTGGATGGTTGAGCGCTGAATATCAAATGCTTCCATCTTCAACACATGAGCGCACTGTTCGGGATCATTATCGTAATCAACCAAACGGTCGATCTATTGAGATTCAAAGACTCATTAGCCGCACATTACGTCAATCACTTCATTTAGAAAAACTTGGGGAACAAACACTGACTGTTGATTGTGATATTTTACAAGCCGATGGCGGAACACGTATCGCAGCAATTAATGGTGGCTCTCTCGCTTTAGCTCTTGCCTGTCATCGTTTAGAAAAAGAGAAAAAAATTCTCCCCGGAGTTTTTAAAGGATTAATTGCGGGTATTTCTTGCGGTTATGTTCAACAACGTTTTTTAGTCGATCTTTCATACCAAGAGGACTCACAAGCTGATTCTGATGGTTTCTTTATTATTAATGAAACAGGATCAATTATCGGGGCCGATCTCAGTGTAGAAAATCTTGCGCTCAGCCCAGAGCAATGGCAGACCTTTTGTACACACGGCTATGCCAAAGCTCAGGAAATTCTTGAAACACAAAGGAAAATGATTGCTTCTGCCTTAGATCAATTGTCTTAAATTTTGCATTCTTTCTAACTGTGCAGCTGGAAGGTGAGGACTTTCAAACCATCCAGCACGCTCTAAAGTTTCCAGCCAAGATGCTTTTTCATCATCTTGAGTGATTGTTTCGAACAACTGTTGTGTTTGAACAAGATCCCAAAAAGCGGGTTGGATTTTCAAGATAAGCCATTTTTGCACGGGTTTGGAGTACTGTGTCCAGTAGGATAAAACAATTTGTATAAAATCAATTTGTTTCCAAAAATCCCACGGTAGCTGAGAGAGCAAATCAATCGCTCGAAAGGGATGATCATACAGCTGCGACGCATGTATCACAAGCTTAAGCTCTTTCAATCCTTCTAACAAAACACGATTATGAATATCTGGGCAAGATTCTTTCTGCTCTAATGGCGCTTTTTGATATTCTTCTAGGAGCTCAAAAGTATGGCCAGTTTTGGCAAGATAATCTCTAATAATTTCATTTTGGCGTAACAGAGGTTTTTTATCAGAGATTCTGGCTAAAACCCATTTTAATTCATCCATACGGCCTTCAAGAAATTGATAGCATTTTTGATAATAAGCTAGCTGAGATCTCAAACGCATCATGCGAAAAGATAAAAGAAATTGTCCTAGGGTCCAGCCTGCAAAAAAGAGCCATACTATAAAAAACACTGTATAGAAAGCAGCGATTTGTATATCAGTATTGTCGTAATGAAGAACAAGAGTGAAGGGATATGTCCATAATACAAGAAAACTGACACAAAAACTGAGGGATAAAATTTTATATATCATTATAAAAACCTTCTCTGTAACTATGAATGATGTTCATCATAAATCGCGAAAAAAGCATCTGTAGAGCATGCGAAAAACAAAGAATCTTGTAATGCTTGGGGAAGAGATGAATTTTGATAAAAAGTGCAGAGCTGATGACCATCCTGCTTATCAAGTAAGTGCGCAAAAGATGTCAATCCATCTTGCTCCTGCGAGGAGGACACAGTAATGCCAAATTTTGATAAATGATACAAAGAGGCCTCCTCATTTTTATTTTTTTGATAAGTTGCTAGGATTTTTTTTAGCTCTGCCCATGTCGGCCTCTTTGCAATGACCCTTTGCAATTGCATCTTCTTATCTGGTTGAATACGTTTTAAATGATCAAGCCATTCTAAACGACTACTTAAATTAGACCATTCTTGCTGTATTTGCTCTCTCACTAAGACATCTATATCATGCTCAGATTCAGCAAGCAACGAAATAATTTTTTGTGCGACTTCTGAGGGTGACTGAATCTCATGACTCAGAGCTAAAGACTGAATTTGCACTTCTAAATCATGCAAGTGAGATTTTTGATCTGCGATCCATTCATCGATTTTTTGGCGTTCAGCATCCATTTTCTCTAAACTGGCTTGTTGAGATTGAACTTTTTTATATAAGCTCTCCAAACCCTCCCGCTGATCGCGAAACACACGCTGAACGTAGGCGTAGCCTAGAAAAAGTAATATTATCGAAGAGCATACGCCTATTAAAAGCACTTTTGAAAATCGCACAGCTTGATCTCCTTATTTGCTTGTCTTGGTATTCTTTTGAGATTGAGAGCGATGTAACTGGGCAGCTTCGCATTCACTTAAAGAGCGAATAGCAAAACTCACCCGATTCACAACATCCTGAGTTTCAACAAAACGCTGCACGTACTCCAATAATGTTTCTATGGTTTGTTGATTATGCAAAATAGCGTTATAAATAGTCTGATCTATTTTCCCAGATCCTAATAAATTGTCCATGACTTGTTGAATCTGGATTAAGAGTAGCAAAGGCATTTGGTACTTTTTTACTTTTTCATACTCAAAGACCAAACCCTTTTTAGGGCTCAGCAATAAATTGATATCAAAATCCTCGCCCTGTTCTGACAGAGGCTCTTTATAATTTTGTGCTAAAAAAGTAATCAAACTTCTCGCTCTCGCATCTAATTTCGCTTCTTTAGAAGCAGCCCAATCTTTAAAAATTTCTGAAAAATCTTGTGCTAAATTTTTAACGATCTCCAAAGAGCATAAAGGGGCTAAATCTCTGGCCATTTCAGATTGAATTTGGGAAAAAACATAATCCACTTTCTGATTGAGGGACATCTCTGTTTTTAATTCATTGTTCAATAGACTTTGTGAACGATGCACAATTGTATCCAAACCTTTAAACAACAGATCTTCGTCTATCTCAAGAGTCTCTGTTTTATTCTTTTTTTGTTTCTGTAAATGAGAACTCAGAATTTTATAACGTTCTAATAAAATAGGAAGAATTTCGGTAGGAAGCTGTTGAATCATACTCATGAACTGAGCTTTGATTCTTTCATATTTTTCATCTTCTGATAGCTCGATCGCAGAAGCTTGTTGAATAAATTCAGTATCGATGTGTTTGAGAATATGCAAATAAACAGGCAGATAGTTAATTAAAACATTTATGCTTTCCATTTTGATTTGATCGGATTGCAAAAAAAATTGAGGACTGAGCAACAATGTATTTAAAATCTTTGTTCCCTCTTCGCAAACAGCTGCAAACTCAGCTGCGCTCAGAGCGCGAAACTCTTCAAGAAAATATTCTAGCCCGATTGGTGACTGATCTACCATACCTTTTTCTCTAAAAACAAGACTTACTTTTATTATAGATCGGATAGAATCTTTTGAATCCAGGAACTTACACGGATTTTTCTATCTAAAAAGACATCAGAGACTATCGGTTGCAGTCTTTGCGAAGAAAGAATGAGATTCCATGATTGAGACCATTTTTGAGATCGCAAAGCTAAGCTAGCTGCAAGTGAGCTGCAAATAATTGTCCCTGGCTTTTGCAATGAAAGCTCATAAGCTCCCTGATAATTTGGCCAATTCCAATGCGTAATACACGCACGCATGAGGGGATACTGCTGAAAAATGGCTCTATGTCTCCAAGCTCCCTGCGCAGAACCTAGCCATATACTCACATTCCTTTTAAAAAATGTCTCATTTTTTAAGACCAAACTTAAAAAAGAAGGGGTATTCTCACAACTTGCAATCGGCCCCTGATAGCCTAATTCTCTTGCGAAAGCGACGCTCTGATCGCCAACACAATATAAATGTAAAACTTTTGCAAAAGATGGCTGTAGCCATCTGAGCGCAGCGAATGAAGTGGCGATCACAGGATAGCCCATCTCGATATTGTGATGTGTGTTTTCAAAATATCGCACTAAACTATGATGTTTGACTAAAAGATTTTTATCTTTTAAAAGCTCTTGTGAGTGCAGGCTCAAAGCATAGGTATGCGTCAAGTAAAAAAGTTCTGACATAGGGCCCAGGACTTATTGTGAAGAGTAAAAGTTTTTTTTGCCCACAGCACTGCTTCCTCGATATGCTCAAAAGATTCAACTGCATATAAAGCATCTTTCAAAGAACGAGCCGCAAAAATATGCAAATCAAATCGATCTCCATCAGAAAAATGTACATGAATACCTATAGCACTTTGACAAGATGCACCAAACAAACGGGCAATAATGCGCTCATAAAAAGCACGCTTGTATAGAAATTCAAAATTTAAAAATTTCTCGCATAATTCGCGAACATCATTCCGATCCAGTCGTGATTCCAAACATAAAATCCCTTGATTAAAAGCAGGGACAAGCTCATGTAACTCAAAGGTATACCACCCTTCTTCCCATAAGCTCATACGCTCCAACCCAGCTTTCGCTAAAATCAATGCATCATAATCTCCACAGCGCCATTGCTCTAAGCGCTTGAGTATATTCCCTCTCAATGGAAACACTTTCAGATCGGGGCGCAATAACAGAATTTGCGCTGCCCTACGTAAAGAGGAGGTACCGATTTTAGACTGAAAAGGAAGATGACTCCAATGCCCATGAGTACTGACCAAAACATCATGCGCAGCCGCATCGCTAAAGAGCCCACTCATTGCTAAACCAGAGACCTGTTCTAAAGGCATATCTTTCATAGAATGAATAGCAAAATCTGCTTCTTGATTCAAAAGAGCATGCTGTAGTTCTTTAATAAAGACTCCTTTTCCACCAAGATCTTTAATCGGTGTTTTAAGTTTCTGATCGCCTTGGGTCACCAACGGAAGAAAAGAAAAATCAATATGTTCAGTTTGCTCTTTTAAATATTCACACACAAGGGATGATTGTTTTTGGGCTAAAGCAGATTGCCGTGTTGCAACCTTATAAGACAAAGGCCTGGTCATAACTACACTTGTTCTTCAATTAAATGCAATTCTCTCTTTTGATTCATCATCAGAAGCAAAAACGGAACAATTGCTATGCTCAGCAATCCAAAAGCAAAAGATAACATAATCAAAGTCGAATAGGTGCGCGCTCCTTTCTCAGACACAATCAACTCATCAACAATTTTCGAAGAAATTTGCTGTACGAGCATTTCCAAGTCTCTTGCATAATGCGAAAGAGAGACAATAGGACTATTGGGAGAATAATCAAGATCTAAAATCAACTGACTCAGGTGATAAAAATTTGAGATATACTCAGTCAGTAATGTGCTAAAGATTTGCCGATCTTTTTGACTAAGAAATTTTTCATCTGCGAGAGATTCTTCCAAGCTTTCTACCTGATCTTTAAATCGTTGCACATATTTTTGAGATGGGCGAAGAAGAAAATTCTTTTCTTGCAAGGTCAGCTTAAGAATTTCATGCTCATAACTTTCAATAGTATCTCGATAAGAAAAGTGTTCATTTTCTAGCTCCCAAAGAAAGGCTTCTAGTTTTAGAAAGTTTTGTTTTACTTTACCTTTTAAACCGTGATCATAATCAATCCCAATCTTTTCATACGCTTCTGAGATAGAAAAAAAAGTATTTTTATATAAATCCAAATGACCCTGAATGCTATCCAAAGCCCCCGCTAGATGCGGATTATCACTCATTAAGCGAGACAGATAGCTCAAATCAGATTGTAAAATAGCCGCATGTGTTTGAAATTTTTTTAATTCATCCCATGTCAGCCTGGTCAAAAAGTTTTTCTCATTTTTACGCAAAATCAAAACATCAGAATTGAGTTTATAGGAATGACTGATCGCCTCTTTTAGAAGGGTCATTTGATTCGTATGAGTATCAAAAACTCTCACTAAAATCATAAAAATAGAAACAAGAATGAAAAAAATGAGTAAAAATTTATGTCTTGTATTCATATTCATATGCTTTTCTCTCTCATTGAGTGATCTGTGACGATCATATCCTAATTCAAAACACTATAATCTAAAACCATATCAACACACCAGAGGCAAGAAATATTGCTAATATCAGACTTCCCTGAAAAAAACCTACCGTCCACCATTGTGAAATACTCCAATATCCATACCCATAAGTGATAGTTCCAGACCCGGTTCCATAGTGCGTGAGTCCCCCAGAAAGAGCGGTTGTGTAGGCTAAACCAAGAACAAGCGGCGCGATGGGAAGACCCATTTTTAAACCTAAAACTAACAAGGGATGCACAATCGTTGTAATGTGGCTCGTTAAAGACGCGAAGAAATAATGACTATAAAAATTAAAAATACATAAAACAAGAAAAAGGCTGATTTGAGACATGGCCGGTAAAAATTGACTCAAACTTCCTGTCACCCAATCAATAAATCCATATTCCTTCATCAAAGAGGTCAAAGTAAAGAGCGCAGTCAGCCAAACAAACGTTGTCCACGCCTGTTGATCTAAAACCAAATCAGACCAAGTCACCATCCGCGATAACAGGAGTAGGACGACTGCGAACAATGCTGCACTTGTTGGATCAATGCCAAAAGACCCTCCACCTATCCAGCACACTAACAAAAAGCCAAAAATCACCCCCATGATCTTTTCTCGATCTTTCATGGGCCCTAAAGCTTTGTATGCTAATTGGGCTTTGTCTCCAACTGAATGAATCTGGCTATCAATCTGAAAATAAAAGTGCAAAAACCATGGTGTGATGATGAAAGAAATCAAAGCTGGAATCCAAGCTCCTTGAAACCACACTAACCAGCTGAGTTCAAAGCCGGCTTCTAAAGCATAATTCGCGATAATTGGATTCCCTGCCATAGCTGTTAAGAATAAAGCTGAACTCATAAGATTTGCCTGAAAACAACAGTATAATAAATAGGCTGTTCCACTTGAGGGTGTTTTGGATGTCTCCGCATCCCCTAAAAAAACGCTATGCCCCAAAGAAACTGCAATCGGAACAATCAGTCCTCCGCCTCGAGCAGTATTCGAAGGAATAAAAGGCGCAACAAGAAACTCTGCAGCGCTCAAGGCATACGCTAAGCGCAGCGGAGTACTCCCCACATAAGAGCTCAAAAACAACGCGATACGAGTTCCCAAACCAGATAATATAAACCCTTTGGCAATAAAAAAAGCAAAGAGCACGAGCCAGGAAACAGGATAGCTGAATTTAATCAGAGCTTTTTCAATGGGTAAAATTTGAGTCACAAGCACTAGACTCAGGGCTAAAAAAGAAACTGTCCCCATGTCGTAAACTTTACGAATCACTAAAGTCAACGTCAGTATGAAAATCAAAAAGGCTTTCCATCCTCTCGGATCGACAGAGGCGGGTCCGGGTAAATAAAAAATGATCCCACAAAGAATCGCTAAGCGAACAAGTAGCCCAAAAAAATGCCGTTTTTCCATAAATAGTTTTTGATGAAGAAGAGCTAATTCTGCAATAATAGCTAAATGATAAAAAAGTCTCTACTTTTTACTGACTTTGTATAAGAAAATCCTCTTTTTATCATAAACTTTATAAAAAAACAGATGGTGTGATAATGTATGCATTTTTTTGGATTCTGATAAAAAGCCAATATTATCTGATCGCAGACCTCATCAGATGCATCTTTTTGAAAAAAAAATCTGATTTTTTCACAGTAGAAAAAAAACTTGTAGACGATCTACAGATTCACTTTGCAAAGATTTCCGAACAGTCCTTAGACAAAAAAACAAAAATTGTTTTGTGCAATCATAGAACCTTTGCGGACTTCTTTATTGATTCTTATTTATGCAAAGGAGCTGGTGGACTCTCCCGATGGCTTCTTGCTTTTGTATTACCAGGCGTCGGTCTTTATGGCCTTGTGCTGAACAGGGTCGTTTTTTTTCACAGAGGTCACACTCTCAGACAAAAACTCATTGGAAAAATCGAGAACTATTTTCAAAAAACACAGAAGCCGCTGATTGTTTATCCTGAAGGAACGCGTTACTTGGGAAAGTCTCCCATAGCACTCAAACATGGGCTTTTAAAATCATGCTTTGAAAAAAAATGGCCTTGTCAAATCTTAATGACCGCCTCCAAAGAAGAGGTCATTAATGAAAACAAAATGCAAATCCAAAAAGGTCTTGTTTGTGATTATGCATTTTCACAAGTGATTGATCCGTCTTTTTTTGAATCTTACGAGGATTTTTATCAAGGCATTTTTTTAACATGGTCTAATTTATGGTCTGATGTGATAACTGAAAAAGACTTTTGGATAGAATAAGATATTATGGTACTATCGTTTATACTTTTATCTTTTTACGATAATATGAAAAAATTTTTATTCCTTGGCCTGTTTGCATCATTTCCACTTCTGCAAGCAACAGAAATAGAAGATCGGCTAGTTGCTATTGTAGATAATCAACCCCTCACTGAGCAAGATCTCGTGCAGCGCTTTCAGGCTTATCAACTGTTATCTCAAGATTATAAAAATCATGATTATGCACAAATGCGCCCTATGATTTTAGAAGATGCTTGTACAGATGCGCTTTTTGATCAAATGTGGGCAGAGCTGACACATAATCGCCCTGTTGAGCTTTCACAGGCACAAATACAATCCTTTAAAGATGTGTATCAACTCAATGAAAAAGAGCATCAAAATATTCAAAATCTTTATATTTCTTCAATCAAAAAAGATCGTCTGACTAAGCATTTTGTACATGATCAAATTCAAATTAGCCAGCAAGAACTGCTCTCAGCAACCAAACAACCTCAAATTTGGGAGGCCGTGAATGCAAAATGGTGCCTAGATATCGCATTTAGCAATCAGCCTTTCTCAACCACAGAGGCACCAAAAAAATATCGTTCCTTACAAGATAAAAAAACTGAGCAAATTTCCACCTATATTTTACAAGCTTTAGACTGGCGCAAACTCAATGAGTGGCAATTTATAGAATCTGCAGGTGAATATATTGCTGTTCGGATTACGGATATTACTCTCCCTCATTTATTATCCAGCACATTAAAAGTACGCTTAGTTCCTCTCAAAAAAGGGCAAGGTGCGGAAAATATTTTAAAACTGACCCATAAAAATGATTTGCCAGCAACAGCATGGGATCTGTTATCCACAATGGATGAAGGCACCCTCTCTAAAGAGTCATTTTTCATCGGTGAAGTCGCCTATCAAATTGAGCTCATTGAAAAAGATATTCCGATTTCTCAATCGGATATTCAAGCAGAACTCATCTCTGTTTTGCGGAATAAAAAATCTCAAGAACTGATGCCACAATGGATTGCCGAGATGAAAAACGATCATTTTATTAAAATTCTTTCATAAGGAACTGCACAGTGCGCCCTCCTCTCTATGCCAAAAAACGTTTTGGGCAGAATTTTTTACACGAACAATCTGTTTTAAACACAATTACCAATACTGTCTTGCAAGAAAGCCCTGGAAAAAAGATCTTGGAGATTGGTCCAGGTCGTGGTGCTTTAAGTGATATTTTTTTAAAATCTGCAGCATCTTTATGGGCGATTGAGCTCGATCGCGATCTTGTGACATTTTTATCCAATAAATATGCACAAGCAATCAAGGAGAATCGCTTTGTTTTGTTTTCAGGAGATGTGTTAAAGTTCAACCTTGCCCAGGCTTTTGCTGATTATGACATAGACTGCCTTGTGGGGAATCTGCCGTATAATATCTCAACGCCCTTTTTAATCTCCTATGCGTCTTTGAGTATCACCTGTCCTGCGGTTTTCTTAATTCAAAAAGAAGTCGCTGAAAGATTGACTGCCCAACCTGGATCGAAAGATTTTGGACGTCTCTCTTTATCAATTCAGCATTCATTCACTGTCGAATATGTCTGTGATGTTGGTCCGGAATGCTTTCATCCTCAACCCAAGGTTCAATCTCAAGTGATCTTACTGCGCCCCAAAACACAGAGAGTCTCTCTACATCCTTATTTTCAAAAAATTGTAGATACAGCATTTCAACAAAGACGTAAGACATTAAGAAATGCTCTTTCACAGTGGGATATTGAATTTCAAAAAATTCATATCGATCCTCAAAGACGACCTGAGACACTTTCTGAGGAAGATTGGAACATCCTGGCCCACCACGTTCAGCCAAAATCGATCATCAGTTAAGAGATTATACGGAAAGAAAATCTTTTGTTTGAATGCAATATGCAGTTAATGGCCCGCCCCATGAACATCCGGTATCGAGTCCAATCACTGACGGCTCTCTCAGGCCTTTGAGTGTCGACCAATGTCCAAAGAGAACTTGCGCTGTTCCGTAAGGATAGACTTGATACCAAGGAGTCAGATGCTGAGCCTGAGCAGGATGGCATTTTTCTGCCAAATTCATAGACCAACGCATGCCATTTTTTTCTAAGTATCTGCTTTTTGTAAACACATTCATTAAAAATGCATAGTATTCAAGATGATTCCGATATGTTGGCTCTGTGATTCGAGGTAAATAATAATCAAGTTCTCTGAGATCTTGAACACTTGCTTGTAAAAAGAAAGCTTTTAAAATTCCTGCGTGATACAGATGCTCTTCCAATGACCAGTCAGGCCATAATCCAGCATGTACGAGCCAAATATCTTCCTTTGTTTTATGAATCCAATCACGATTTCTGAGCCAAGCTAACCATTGAGAAGAACGCAGATCTTGTCCAAGAGCTTGAAATTCACTGTGAATCGGTCCTGTTTTTGCAATGGCACAGAGTATAAAAGCCCAATCATGATTCCCTATCAGAGAATTGCAATGTTTGTTTTTCATAAAGTAATCCAAAACCTCTGCGGATTTTGGACCCCTATTAATTAAATCACCCACACAGAAAATGCGATCGTGTGTCGACAGGCGCATTTTTTCTTCAAGTAATTTGAATTTATCAAAATGTCCATGAATATCTCCAACAACCCAGATTTTCATCAATCCATTCTCCCGGCCTCGTAACTCTCTCTTCTTATTATTGCTCAGTTTTATGAATTCTGATTCTGAAAGAAATTTGGTATAATCGCTTTACGATTCCTAACTTCCTATTGAAACATGCAACTTTTAAATATATCAGGATATCATTTTGTTCCAATCATAGAGCCAGCAGAGATTAAAAAAAACATTTTAGATGCTCTAGGTGATAAAAATATTAAAGGCACCATCTTAGTCGCCCCTGAAGGGCTGAATCTTTTTTTATCTGGTCCAGAAAAAGATTGCTTAAATTTTGTCGATCATATCTGTGCGGTTGTCGGAATTGGACCAAAAGATTTAGATATGAAGCTCAGCTGGAGTGAAGAGCATGCTTTTAATCGTTTTTTAGTCCGCCTTAAAAAAGAAACGATTGCTTTTGATTACCCGTATCAGCATAAATTGAAGGCTCCTTATATCTCTCCTAAAGAGCTGAAAGAGGATTATCTTTCAAAAAATCCAAATTTGATTGTCATTGATACACGAAATCAATACGAAACAGAATTAGGAAGTTTTGAAGGTGCGGTCATTCCTCCGATTAATTCATTTAAAGAATTTAAGGCTTTCGCTGCAGAACATGCTGAAGAATGGAAAAATAAAAAAGTTGTTACATTTTGTACAGGTGGAATTCGATGTGAAAAAGCGGCAACTTTTTTAAAAGGTCTGGGCTGCGATGATGTCTATCAATTACATGGAGGCATTTTACGATATTTTGAAGAGGAAGGCGGTGCATTCTACGAAGGTGATTGCTTCGTCTTTGATAAACGCGTCGCTTTACGACCAGATTTATCAATCAGTAATGTCCTCCAATGTTATGCTTGCCGGCATACACTCAAACCTACAGATTGCGAAAGTGTTCTGTATATTCCTGGTGTTTCTTGTCCTTATTGTGCTTCTGATGGAGAAAGCAAATGAACCTATCTCAGATTAAATTTCCAGAAAATTTCACAGACACATGTTTTGTTCTGATTGAAATTCCCGCTGAAAGTGAGCCTGTCAAATACGAAATTGATAAGGAAAGTGGCGCTCTCATCGTCGATCGTTTTTTAAAAACCCCAATGTTTTACCCCTGTCATTATGGATTTGTGCCGAACACCTTAGGTGGTGATGGCGATCCAATTGACGTTCTTGTTTGGGCGCCATATAAATTAATTCCAGGATGCCTCATCAAAGCAAGAATTATTGGTGGCATCGATATGGAGGATGAAGCCGGGGAAGATATCAAATTAATTGCAGTTCCTGACTCCAAAATTTCCTCTGAATTTCAACACATTCAAAATGTCAGCGATTTGCCCGCATCTATTTTCAAAAAAATTGTGCATTTTTTTGAACATTACAAAGATCTAGAGCCTAATAAATGGGTGAAGATTCGCAGCACACTTTCAAGAGAAAAAGCGGTAGAACTTCTTAAGAGCTCCATCACATCTGATTGATAAAATCCAGCAGCTGAAGCCTTAGGTTCCAGCTGCTCTGTATAATCCTGAAGATTTAAACTCAAATTGCATCCCTGCTTTATAGCGCCATTCAATTTGTCCATTTTCTGGATTATATTGCTTTGATGCATCTATCTGCCATCGAGCTAACCAGCAGCAATCCTCATACCCAAAGCTTAAATCTGCCTCTTCTAGTTGCATTTGTATCAAATCATAACGCTGAGAGCTCTCAAAAAACCAAGATTGTGGCGGACGATAACTATATCCGAACTGAATCTGAGCAACCTTTGAAACATCTGTTGACAAAGCATTCGATGGATAATACTTATGATATAAAGACGTCACTAAAACACTTTGCTCACTATCACGATAAACAGGTGCACTCGCAGCAAAGTAAACAATTTCTGAACGTTTAAAATCAATTAAGGTCGCAAAATCCACTGCTGCATTAAAAATCCTCAAGGAGAAAGGCGAGAAAACGTCATCATCTCTAAATGGTGTCAAATAAGGCTGATTAGGAGCTTCCCAAGGAGGATCGATAGAGAACCAGGTCCATGCAATAGCAGTTTCAATATCAAAAATAGAGTTTGTTGCAATATTCCACTGACTCACCACCCAATGTGCATCATCGCTCCAATCCAAACCATGATGTTTATGCGCATTATATAAAAAATCTCTTGTGATAGGCTGCGCAATCACATCCAGGCCGAGCTGAGGCCCATATCTTAAAGATTTTTGTCCGACATAAAACCAATGATAGTCCCCTATAGGAGTACTCAAAGAATATAATGGAACATGAGCATGCATAAAGCCGTTAAAAGCCTGTTCGCGTGTATAAAATGAAAATCCATGAGAAAAATCAATTTGATTTCCAAGAAACCAGCTATTGCAAGTTTTGACTCGATGATAAATTTCATCATCGTCACGATGAATCACATCAAATCCTGCACTTTGGCTTCCTTTGTGATTGCTTGTCCATTGAGCCTGAAAAAGATATTCGCTCACTTGCGTATCTGTATTTTTAGACTGTGCTGTTCTTTGGAGTTTTTCAGAAAAAATTCTAAATTGTCCATAATCTGTTTTTTGATCGATCCAGGCACGAGACGGTAAATAACGATCTCTCCAAAAACTCACTAGAAAGGGATAGCGATAATAAAACTGATCATCGCTCACAAGAGCTGCATCATAGCCAAAATACACTCTTCCAGTTTTTTCACTATACGCAGTTTTCGCTAACCAAGATAATGGCTGATGATCAGAAAAAATCCCAAATTGCACAAAACCCTCAGCAAAAAAATTGTTTTTTTCTATTTTTAAATCAGCTCCGATTCCATTTTTTGAGTTGATCTGGGGAGTGATTTCAATTTTATGATCATCATAAGTCCACAGTCTAGGGTTTTTTAAGGTTAAACCGCTCCCTGTAGCTAAAGAAAAAGACGGGACACCTCTGAGTGCGTGTCTCGCTTGATTTTTTTCAAAACGAAATTCTTCAAATGATAAAATTTGATAATCATAAAAAAATATTTTTGGAGAACGAATCACTAAAAGATCATCATCACCCGTATAAAGTAAAGACTCTGCTTTTAAAGACCAAGAGGGATTTTTTTGAGAACACTGAGAAATTTCAATATTTTTTAAAAAAATCCTATCCTCACTATATTCTAAATCTTCTGCCTGACCAACAAAACCCGTTGTCACAAGAAGAACCTGGACATCTTGTGCTACAACTGTATGACTTTTCTGAAAATACAATGCTTGATCTGCTTCCCAATAGAAATTTTCAAATTTCCCAACAAGACCTTCTGGGAAAGTCCAAGCCCTATCATTTGAATCATAGAGAAACAAAGCGCTTGGGGCACTCAAAAAAAAGTGCTCACTTTCTAAAAGAAAATCTTCTCCCTGCATTTCTTTCAATTTCAAATGAAAGCGCTGTTTTTTTATACTTAACGTATAATTCTTCTGAGAACTATGAAAAGCATCAAGTCCAGACCACTCACCCACACATGACTTATTCTCTCCACATTCCCACTGAATATGCTGAAAGGCTAAGACAAAAGCTGGGCCTAAAAAAGACAGGACGATATACCAACGAAGATGCAGCATGGTCAGATATCCTATTTTTTAGATATGTATAAAAATCTAACAGTTCTTTTGCAATTTATCTATTACCAAAAGATTCTAAAACTTCTTATTATATTTGCGTGATGTTACAATGAAAAAAGATTAATAAAAATTCGAGATTGTATTATGGAACACAGTGAACTATACGCTCAATCCTCTGCGATTTTTCCAGGCGGAGTCAATTCCCCTGTGCGCTCTTTTTTAGATGCCGGACAAAAGCATCCTTTATTTATTCGATCAGCTTATAAAAGCTTTGTTATTGATGAAAAAAATCGCTGCCTGTTGGATTTTGTAGGCTCCTGGGGACCCATGATTCATGGGCACGCTCATCCTAAAATTATCAATAGTGTCATAGAAACAGCAAAAAAAGGACTTTCTTTTGGAGCACCTACCAAAAAAGAAACGAGTCTTGCTGAATTGATACAGAAATTTTTTCCAAAAATGGAAAAAATGCGTTTCACGAGCTCTGGGACAGAAGCTGCCATGACAGCGATTCGTATCGCACGTGCAGCCACAAGACGCAAAGCAATTATTAAATTTGAAGGCTGTTATCACGGTCATAGCGATTCTTTGCTCGTAAAAATCGGCTCTGCCGGCGCAAGCATGTCACAAGCACTGACATCAGATGGTATCCTTCCTGAAGTATCCCAAGAAACCCATATCCTACCTTTTAACGATCACTCAGCACTCATCAATCATTTTGAACAATATGGGCCTGAAATTGCTGGTGTCATCTTTGAACCGATTGCTGGAAATATGGGTTGTATCCCATCGACAGAGCTTTTTATACAAACAATTCAAAATTTATGCAAAAAGCATGGGGCGCTGTGTATTGTTGATGAAGTGATGACCGGCTTTCGTGTAGCAAAAGGAGGCGCGTCCGAACTTTATCCGCAACTGGACCCTGACTTGTATGTCTTAGGTAAAATTGTAGGAGGCGGCATGCCCCTTGCAGTCATAGGCGGAAAAAAAGAGTATCTCGACTTATTAGCACCTCTTGGCCCTGTCTATCACGCGGGCACACTCTCTGGAAACCCTATTGCTGTCCAGGCAGGCATCACAACTTTAGAACTGCTAGAAAAAAAATCTTTTTACACCGAACTGCAAGAAAAAACAGAATATTTTTGTCGTAGATTTTCTACTATCCTCAAGCAGCATCATATACCACACTCATACTATGCTTATGCTGGAATGTTTTCTTTATATCAAACTGATGTAGCACCTTCAAATTTTTCAGATGTCAAACAACAATCTCTTGAACATTTCCAGTTATTTTTCAAAGAATTGCTAAAAGAAGATATCTATTGGCCGCCATCAATGTTTGAAGCCTGCTTTTTATCTCAAGCCCATACTTTAGATCAACTGCATAACGCAGCCGAAAAAGTCGCTACAGCTTGGATTTACGCGAAAAAGATTTTAGATAAAAAAAATCAAAACACATCTTTGCGTGCTAATACAGCCATTGAGCAGGTTGAGTTTGTATAAAATCACACTTCTTGACTTCTGAAGCAGAGTCATCTAGTCTGAACCCACTTCTCTTTGATGAGAGCAGATGGATTTTCTCTCTGAGAATGCTAAAAAAAAGCCCCTAAGGATTAAGGGGCTTTTTCTTAGAAAAAGTTTGAATAAACAGCATGCCTGTGATAATCAAGCTCCACTGTAAAATCGATAAAGGACCTACTCGCAGATCGTTGCCACAAGTCTGTGCCACCATGCCGTGGATATCGATACCACAACTTTCGGTAGTGAGAGAAAAAAAGAGCATGTAAATCTCTATCATGAAACTGAATGATAACGCTACCCGAATAGATCTGATGTTTTTTAAAAAGAGACTCAGAAAAAACAAAAACTGAACAGCACGGCACCCTAAACACAGTGGAAGATGAAAGAGTCTTTCTATCAAAAGCGCCAAAAACAGCATCGAAAAAATCATAGATTTAACCCACATTCTGTCTCCTAACATTCGAACCGATCTCCGTAAAATCGGAAATTTTATGAATTGGCATATTTCAGTAAAAATTCGCCTTGATAAACACGTGCGATAGGGGCGGTAATTGTCAATGTCATACTATCTGGAGGTGAAGATACAATAAAATAGCCATACGGCCCATAAAGGCGCAGCATTGTTGTCACCTTCTTTTCAGTATGATAACGATAAACAGCTACGGCCATATTCGCTGTCAGCGGGAGCCGCCCTAAATGAGAATCGAAACAATCAATACGCAACCCTTCATTTTCTTCATAAATCACAAGAACGATAGCAGATGAAAATGCTTCCATAGCGACTAGAGCACGGATTTTTTTCTTCATTTCATCATCGATGGCGTTTGATTTCCCCATCTCACGATAACCATGCAGAAGAAGATATGTTTGACCATATAATGACATTTCAAAATAATCTAATCCCGAAAAAGATTTTTTCAGATAAGGGGCTTTCTCAACAGAAATATTTAAACGCGACACGCTTCCAACAAGGCGATCAGCGGTAACAGAAATTTTATTGACTGAATCATAAATCTCTAAAGTCTTTTTTTTAATCAAACCCGCATCGTGCACGTAATGCATCACAGTCCGCGCGCTATTGAGACAAAAACCAGGAGCTATACCCTGAGAGTTATAGCTACAAAAAACAAAATCACTATGCGGACTCAGAGGCGACTCAATCAAAACAAAACGATCAAAACCTATGCCGCTGCGCCTTTGAGCCAAATTACGAATAATCACAGAATCTAAAAAAAATGACTGCTGTAAACGATCGCTGACCACGCAGTCTTGTCCAAGAACATGCATTTTTAGAAAACGGATAATATGTTGCATGCTCTTGGGCTCCCTTAGTTTAATCACACTGAACAGATTGGTGTTTAATCCTCAATCTGTGTCCCTTCTTCATCCAGAAATCCACGAATTTCTTGGGCACGTGTTGGATGGCGTAATTTTTTCAAAGCTTTCGCTTCTATTTGTCGTATACGCTCTCTGGTTACATCAAACTGTTTTCCAACTTCTTCAAGCGTATGATCTGTATTCATGCCAATACCAAATCTCATACGAATCACTTTCGCTTCTCGTGGTGTCAAAGAATCCAAAACACGGCTCATAGACTCCCTGAGACCTTCCTTAATTGCTAAATCGCTTGGTGCTTCAGTTTGAGAATCTTCAATAAATTCTCCTAAATGAGATTCATCATCCCCATTATCTCCAACTGGGGTCTCCATCGATATAGGTTCTTTGGAAATTTTCAGCACCTTTCTGATTTTATCGACAGGTAAATCCATATCTTTAGAAAGCTCTTCTGGAGTCGGCTCCCGACCAAGCTCTTGTGTCAATTGACGACTAATCCGATTGAGTTTATTAATTGTATCGTTCATATGAACAGGAATTCGAATCGTTCTTCCCTGATCGGCAATAGAACGTGTAATGGCCTGCTTAATCCACCAAGTCGCATAAGTTGAAAACTTGAATCCTCTGCGATATTCAAATTTCTCTACCGCTTTCATTAAGCCGATATTCCCTTCTTGAATCAGATCTAAAAACTGCAAACCACGATTCGTATACTTCTTCGCAATCGATATCACAAGTCGTAGATTGGCCTCGACCATTTCTTTTTTAGCCTTTTTCGCTTGCGCCTCACCAGTGGCCAGTTCTTTGAAAACAGCTTTCAGCCCAGCAGGTGTCATATAAATGTTTCTAGAAATCAAAGAAATCTTATTGAAAAATGATTCTGCGGAAACTTCCAGATCTGGATCTTTCTTTTTTGTTATAGTCTGTAAATGTTTCAGGAAATCCTCATAGGAGCTTGGATAATCAAGAAACTCAGGAATGTTTTTCTGCGCAAGATATTTCTTCTGAATTAAAGATTTAACAAACTGTCTTTCCTGATCACGAATTTGCTCATATGGTTCACGAATACAACCAATTAAACGATTCAAAACAGGATTCGTAAAGCGGAACTCTAAAAAGACAGCAATAAGCGCCTGCTGGGACTCTTCTGAATATTGCGCTTTTTTCTTAAGCCATGCCTGATGCAGACTGTCAATTTTTTCTTTGACTAAAACAGGATCTGGTCCATGATCTTCAAGATCAGATCCAGTGTCTTTACTGACACCGCCTTCGCCGCCTTCGCCGTCTTCGCCGTCTTCGCCGTCTTCTTCCTCTTCGTCTGAAGATTCGGTATCTGTTTGATCGTCTTCTGTTTTTCCGGAAATCAAGGAAGCATCGTCGCCGATATCAAACTCTTCTTCAACAAGCTTATCAATATTCTCGACCACTTCATCCGCGCCCTCTAAGCTATCATCAGAAATGAGATCGTCTTGAGAGTGAATTGGCTCATAAAAGCCGGAAACAAAGTCGCCAAGATAAGAATCTGGACCCGTATATTGAGCATACAAAATAAAAACTTCTTCGATGACACGATCGTTCTGTGCAATTGTAACAAGAACTTGTTTCATGCCTTGCTCAATTCTCTTAGCAATATCGATTTCACCTTTACGAGTTAAAAGGTGCACCATGCCCATTTCACGCATATAAATGCGCACATTATCAGCTCCAGCATGACTCGGATCGTGCTCAAACGTTTCAGCCAATTCGTTGGGCTCCAAATCCGGCTCTGAATCAAAAGCATGCTCCTCATCCGGAGAGTGCTCATAAAGAGAAATTTCATGATCAGATAAAATATGAATCACATCATCGAAGGCTGCCGGATCATTAATTTGATACGGCAAATTATCATGAATTTGTCGATATGTTAGATATCCGGTCTCTTTCCCTAATGCAATTAATGTCTGCAATTGAGATTCATAATTCTGTTCTTCGAACTGTTTCATAGAGTTGCTCTCATTATAATGTGGTATTCGGTGTTATTAGCCCGAGTTTTTTTAATTGCTCGTAAAACTCCGTTTCTACAGCGTCTAAAGGCATTAAATCGATTAAAGCCTGATATTGATTTTTAACTGTAAGCCTAAAATTTTTTCTTTTCTCTTCCTGCTGAACATCCCACAGTCTCGCAAAACGATTTTGCAGATCAATTTCGCAAAGAGTTTTTCGCTCCACTTCCCCTAAAAGATTTTCTAATTGAGGATAGGCGCAGACTAAGACATAAATCCAATCAATTGTACTCAAACTTTTCAAAGCAACTGGTTGCGTTTTCTTTTTGAAATAATCTTTTTTTTCTTTCTCTTTAAAACGTTGCTCAAGAATCTGCATTAAAACCATTCGAGCATCGGTGTCTTCTACAGTTCGAATCAGCTGTTTGGCAGCACTCGAGAATTGAACTATAGAGTCAACATCTGACGAAGGATACAACTGTTCTAAACACTTGAAAAGATATTCACCTATTTTAACACGTTTTTGAAATAAATTCACAAAACTTTCACGTCCTTCCGTACGTAAAAACGAATCTGGGTCGTGTGCAGCGGGCAAAATTACAAAAGAAAACACTCGTTTATGATTGTAAAATGGTAAAATTAAGCTTAAAGCCTTATAAGAGGCCTTTTGCCCCGCGCTATCTCCATCAAAACAAAAAATCAATTCTCTGTGATGCGACAATAAAAGCTGTACATGATCTGCGCCTAAAGCTGTGCCCATTGGTGCAACGGCACAAAAAAATCCGTGATTCGCCATTTGCAAAACATCAAAATAACCCTCTACGATCACAAAAGATTTAAAGTTTTTATGTTGTAAAGCAAGATCTAATCCATAAAGACATTCGCTTTTTTTGAATAGTACGGTTTCAGCAGTATTAATATATTTGGGATATTTCTGATCTGCCTGCGTATCGACAGAACGACCACCAAACGCAACAGTTTGTCGCTTATAGGCTGTTCGAATAGGAAAAACAATACGTTTCACAAAACGATGATAGTAAAGATTGCGCTCACTTTGACACAGGAGACCGCTTGCAACCAAGTCATCGTAATTCGTGCCCAACTCTTTCAGCAAATCAGCTTGTCCATCTGACCAACCAACTTGATATAATTCTAAAATTTCTTTTCTGATTTGTCTTTGAGCGATCATCTGTTTAGCTGGATGCGATAGCGGTAAGCGATCAAGCGCATGCACATAAAACAATGTTGCCTTTTCTAAAAGTGTTTTTAAATTTTCATAAGATTGTTTTGTCTCATGTGTAGAAGATGGCTGTAGCAAAGATTCTAAGTGATAGCGGTGCGCTAATTCTTTTAAAACATCAACAAAAGATTGATTATGATAATACTGTAAAAAAGAAAAAGCATCTCCTTGCTTTTGACAACCATAGCAATAAAAACGCTTTTGCTGCTCATAAACATGAAATGAGGGTGTATTTTCTCTATGAAAAGGGCAAAGGCCAATATAGCCTTTGCCTGCTTTTTTCAGAGACACGACAGAACCGATGATCTCGATAATATTGATGCGATCTTTTAAAACTTCTACTAAACGGGATCGATCGGCCATAAGCAGTGATGAATTAAGAAGCTAGCTGTGCTCTAATCACAGCGCCCACGTCTTTAGATGAGGCTCTTCCTTGAATCTTATCTCCCAAATACGCCATAATACGAGAAATATCACTGACTTGCTTCGCTTCAGTAGCTGTAATCGCTTCACGAACTAAAGCACTCAGCTCGTCTGCAGTAAAAGGCACAGGCAGAAAATCAGAAATCACAGTAATTTCATAGCGCTCTTGATCAGAGAGATCTTTGCGATCTGCTGCATCATATTGGGCAGCAGCATCTAATCTTTGAGTCTTCATAGATTGAAGGATTTTTATGCAACGCTCATTATCGAGCTCACAGCGCTCATCAACTTCTATCTGCTTAAAAGCCGCACTCATCATACGAAGAGCAGCGAGTCGAGGTTTATCGCCGCTTTTCATCGCATTTTTAACTTCTTGCATAATAGTATTTTTAATGTTGTCCATGATAGTCCTGCTCAGATAGTGAAAGTCAGATTACTCTTTTGAAGCATCAACGCTTTTGATTTCTGCTGATTTGATAGGCGCTTTTTTAAAAGCTTTAAAAGCGTGCTGAGATGATCCAAAATCACGAGTATTTTTCTTTCTCCATCTCTTAACAGCAGCTGCTTTTTCACGCTGTTTAAGCTTTGATGGCTTCACATAATATTGACAATTTTTTAATGCTGCTAAAATCCCAGAACGTTCGACAGCTTTTTTAAATCTGCGAATAAGACCGTCTGGATATGATTCATTGTCCTTTAATTTTACAACAGGCATGCTGACTCCTTTAATGATTTGGTTCTTAACCGAACACGAATGCTGGTCAAAAATATTCTTTACTTTTTGTCCTAATGCCCATTATCATAATCTAACAACAGCTCAAAAGACAATGTTTTTATTGTTCTTTTTATGAATTTATCGAATCGGAATGTGAAAAATTATGCGTGTTCTGGGTATAGAAAGCTCCTGTGATGATAGCTCAATTTCTTTGCTAAAAGATAATTTCTGTATAGAATTCATGCATTCTCAAGCTCATATTGAATGCCTTGCACCTTATCAAGGCGTTATGCCAGAGGTTGTAGCACGAGAACATTGCCGATTTTTACCAGAATTAATCAAAACTATCTCTCATACAATTGAGACTGTAGATGCAATTGCTTATACTGCAGGCCCCGGCTTAGCAGGCAGTTTACTCATTGGATCGCATGTAGCGCATACACTCAGCCTGTATTATGACATCCCCCTCATTCCCATTCATCATATTGAAGGACATATTTTAGCAACAGTCATTGAGCATGGCGATTTATGGCAACATGGGCCTGTCTTAATCTTAATTGTTTCTGGAGGCCATACGCAGCTTGTTTACTCTCCTGAAAGATTTAAATATCACATTATTGGGCAAACACGCGATGATGCTGCTGGCGAAGCATTTGATAAAATCGCTAAACATCTCGGTTTAGGCTACCCTGGCGGAGCCAAGCTCAGCCACTTGGCAGCTCAGGCTCAAGAGCGATTTCCCAAAAATTTGCTTTCCATCCCCATGATGAAAAATCACAATCTCGATTTTAGTTTCTCTGGACTCAAAACACAGGCTACCACAACCGATTATCTGAGCTATGGACTTTCTTTAGAGCAGTATTGCGCCACTGTAGAATATACGATCGTTGAGGCGTTAAAAGTAAAAACTCAACGAGCCTTAGAGCAACACCCCCTTTGCAGATCACTCATTCTCTGCGGAGGAGTAGCTGCAAATACCAGCCTAAGAAAAGCACTTGCACAACTTTGTGTCAATAAAAAAATTTCTTTTTTTCATCCGCATATATCATACTGTACAGATAATGGTGCAATGATTGCAGCTGCTGGTCTTTATCATCTTCAACATCAAGGTCCAGCTCTCAAGCGTACAATGTTTATTCAACCAAGATGGTCTTTAAATGAGGAACCCGAACAAAACCCATCTGCATCGTAAAAGGATTCACTGATATGGATATATTGCATGTTATGATTTTATGCATTTTTCTCTTAGCAGCCCCTTTAAATGGAGCAATCGCTTTATTATATCTCGGTTTTTTCAATAAAGATTTACGCGCTTTAGGATCGAAAAATCCAGGCGCAACAAATGCAGCGCGGATCTTAGGCCCTGTAGCAGGAATCGCTGTTTTTCTTTTTGATGCGTTAAAAATCTATATTCCATTAAAAATATTATCAACCTCTCCATCGATAGGCTCGGATTACATCCTCCCTTTGTGGTTTTTAATGATTTTTTTGCACTGCTACAGTCCTTATCATCAATATCAAGGTGGTAAAGGAGTGGCTGCGTTTTTTGGGGGTTTTTTTGCTTTTCATCCGCTCTATGCACTCTTAGCCAGCTTCTTATGGCTTGGATTGTATTATGCAGTAGGAATCGCTGCATTTTCGTCTTTTATGGTTTTAGGATATTTTTTAGGGCTCCTCAGCACACAAAGCTTCAATCTAATAGACTTATTCAGCACACTATCGATGATCGCGTTAATTGGACTTCGGCATAAGAATAATCTCTTGGCATGGAAAAGCGCTCTCGAAAAAGATCATTTAGCGGGACAAGGATAAAACAAGAAATTTCGATCCCATAAACAGCGGGTGTAAAAGCATCCGATCGGCATGCGAAATCAAAGTGCTCTCCTCCATTGTGTCAATGAGAAATTGAGATAAAGTTTTAATAAAGTTGACTTTTCCTCCTAAATCTTCCCATATTAAACACAAATATGAAAAATCAATATCATAGGTCAGGTCCATGATACGATCATCAGACCATGGCTCGCGAATCAGCTCGGAATGACAAAAGCCTCTCAAGGGGCAATCTGGATAAAGGTGTGCTCGCAAATAGTGCCACTGCCAACCATAATCAATAATGAGCACTTCAGAATCAGCTGACATGTTAGAAAACAGATCGGTTAAAAAGTGTTTATGCGCAGAATAATCAACAAAAGAAAATGCTGTATTATCAACAAATTCTTCATCATAATCACGAAGTTTTTGAATATAAGAGAGCGCTGAGAGATTGTCGCTATGCACTGCTCGCAGAGTCCGTGTCTCAAGATCAATCTTCCATTCAAAAAGACGTTCTGTCCTCCAAAAAAACATATCTGCTGAAAAAGCATCAAACAGTTCCTGGCATATTATAATAGTGCGTGGACGAAAGACCGGAATGTCACAAAAATGCGCTGCCAGATGAGAAAGTCGCTTTTTCTGAGAATGACTCTTTTCAACAAGCTGATAGGTCTCAAAACCCAAGGCCAAAGAAGTTGCCATTTGGCCTTCACCGCAGCCATACTCAATCGCATGCGAAAAATTTTTAAATTTTAGCCAAATAGCCAGCCATTCATGATAATGCGATTGGATTGTGGATGGTGTACAAAAATGATTTGAAAGACGTTCTTTCTCATAAAATCCTTGGGATTCATGAAAAAGTTTCCGCTCCATGTAAGATCCAATAGATTGATACACATGAATTTAAATTTTTTTAGCCTCTTTCAATCTTAATTGATTCAAATAATAAATATCAAATCGACAAACACGACTATATTTTGTCACAGAGAGAATTCCAGACAAATCAAACCACGCATTGGCATGCCGATGCTGCTTCATCACAAGCGTCTCTATTTTGAGATCTTGAACCCGATCTTTTAAAAGATGATTTTGCTCTGAGACAGAAAAAGGGGCAGAAGAAAAAAAGAATTTTTCCTGATACAAAAGTTCCATTTCTTTCTTCGAAAGACCGGGTCGATTATCTGCAAAAAGAGGATCAAGATAGACCCACGGCCAAACACTTTCATAGACCCACGAATGCTCATGAAACGATCCGTGATAAAGATCGAAATCCAAATCAGGGAAATAAAAGTTCTTTGCATAACAAGAAAACAGATAAGGAATTGCACTTTGCTCAAATCCAATCACCTGAATACCATGCTGAGCTAAGCGAATCGCGTCTCTGGCCCATCCGCAAGTCAGATCTAAAACACTCTGTGCTTTTTTTCTTTTCCGATAAAAAATAGAGGGTAAAAATTCTTTAGCATTTTTTTTAAAAAGAGCGCCATACAGATCCGATCCTTTTAAAATGATCTGGCCCCTCTCTTTCAAGACAATATCAGCGATCCCCATAGTGATCACGATTTCAAAAGCATCTCTTTTATCTGAGTCAATCCAATACTGATCGATCCAAGCAGGCCGAGGTTCTGGTCGCTCCCAGATTACACCAAGCATGACACTCCCTCAGAATGAAAAGTGAACAACCTGATCACAACATCTCCTATCTTTTTTTCTTTCCAGACAGAAAATTGTGCTGGAAGGTTCCAGATTTTTTGTGCAGGGGATTCAAAATATATCAAGCTTTTTTCTGAACAAAACCGTCCAAGATGATTAAAAACTGTCTCTACAAGCTCTGGCTGATCAAAAGGAGGATCCAGAAAAATCAGATCGTAACACTCTTGATCTAAGTGCTTTTGAAGACAAGATTGCACCTGTTGACACCAAATTTTGCTTTTCCGATCATAGCCCATCTCATCCAGATGCATTTGCAAGATACGCCCTCTGTGGATATCGCTTTCTACGAAATCAACATGTGCGGCACCTAATGATAAAGCCTGAATCCCTAAAATTCCCGTCCCAGCAAACAAATCCAAACATCTCCATTCCTTGAGATCGCATTTCAGCCAATTAAAAAGAACATCTCTTGCTCGCGCTAAGGTAGGTCTCAGATTTTTGTTGATAGGATACGACAGCTTTTTCCCCTTTTTTTGCCCAAACTGAATGAGGACTGTTAGATAAGCATCTTTCATAAAACTCCCCTCAAAGCATTCCTGTAATAATCACGTAAAATCTCTTTTTTATTTATCAATGCAGATGAATTCAGAGCTGAAAAATCGATCGCTTTGAGTTTCTCTTGCACACCCATCAAAAAATCCCAGCTCCAAACAGGATCGACCGCCAAGAGATAACCTTGATAGAGAGAAGGGTGATTTTGCAGCAGCCTATGCCGCAAAGAAAAATCCAACAAATTTTCTAAAGATGAATCTAAAGAGGAAAGATCTTGAGCGATACTCCAAATTTTTTTCTCTTCTTGAGAAAAGCGAAACATTTCATGAAAATTTTTTAAATTTTCAATAGAAAAATATTTTCTCAAATCAAAGAGTCCTTTTAAAAAGGGCTGACTATTGTGTGTACAATCCTGGACACAAGCAGTGTTTAAAAACGATATATCTAAAAATGGAAAGAGATCGTTCTCTGCCGTCATCGCATGCAATGCTTGCCAAAAACGTAGCGGCACGGAAGCGCGTGCATAAGTTTTTTCAAGTTCTAAGCGAATTCTCTCTCGAGCGATATAAAGCAGCTCTTTTTTCTTCACAATCTCTTTACATAAAATTAAAGTCTCAGGATCGATATACGTCTGTGGGAAGCTCGCATAAAATCGCGCCAAACGGATCAGTCGAAGTGGATCATCTGCAAATGCATCAGAAACGTGTCGCAATTTATGCTCTGCCCAATCTTTTTGCCCCCCAAAAGGGTCTATCAGTTGCTGTGTTTCTGGATCGAAAGCCATAGCATTAATCGTCAAATCTCTTCTTGCTAAATCTTCTGTCAAAGAAACATCAGGATGGCTATAAGCTTCAAAACCTCGATAACCTTTTCCAACTTTGCGCTCAGTACGTGCTAAAGCATACTCTTCTTTAGTATGCGGGTGTAAAAAAACAGGAAAAGAAGCGTCTAGAGGAATAAAACCTGCTGCGATCACTTCCTCTTTTGTTCCTCCAACAATGACCCAATCTTTATCATGAGATGGCTGGCCTCTCAAATAATCTCGAACCCATCCTCCTACGATATAGCACTTCATAAACTGAGACCTAAGAGTTTTTTCAAATACATCTGCAAATCAAAAACAATTAAATCTTCTGGGCGCTCTCCAAGACCAATAAAATCTACTGAGATCCGACAACGTTCAAGAACTGCGCATAAAATACCAGATTTTCTATGGCCATCCATTTTTGTCAGGATTAACGCATCTAAACTGAGAGCCTGATGAAACGTCTCAACTTGATGCAAAATATTTTGTCCTTGTGTTCCATCTAAAACAAGAATAGTTTTTAAGCGCTTTGGATTTTCTAAAACTTTCAAAGCGGTTTTTTTAATTTTCACTAACTCTTGCAGAAGATTTTTATCTGTTTGTAACCGTCCAGATGTGTCTACAATCACAGGACTATACTCATGTTTTTGCGCATACAACAATCCCTCATAAGTCACAGCTGAAGGGTCGTGTGCCTCTGAAATAAAACACGCACTTTCCAAACGCTCTGCCCACTGAGCTAATTGTGCAATCGCTGCGGCACGATATGTGTCCGCTGCAATTAAAAGTGGTTTTTGTTCTTGAAACAGATACGTCATTTTCGCAGAGGTTGTTGTTTTTCCTGCACCGTTAACGCCGACAATGAGATAAACATCCTTCCGATCTGGCGATGGGTCTGCAAGAGAAGGTGAAAGAAGCTGGAAAAGATAAGAGTACAATCCTTCTAAAGCCTCTTCTGCGCTAGTAGGAGAGATTGTGTCAAGATAATTCAAGCATTTTTCACTCAAAACCGGACCAAAATCCGCGCTCAGAAGCATTTTTCTGAGCTCTTTGCGCATAGTTAAATCCCAAGAAGATTGGGTTTGAAAAAGAGCACGTACTGTCCATCCCCAACTTTCTGTCACTTTCGATGCTGTTTGAGAAACAGCACCTGTCATTTGATTCCATAACGATCTCAGCATCTCTCACTATCTACAAAAAAGAGGTAATAGCCCTATTTTACCCTAAAGATTGACGATACAGCGAGAGTTTTTTCTTTTTTATTCTTGTATATACGCTAGAAGATTGAGCCAAAGGCTTTGAATTCCAGGTTAAAGACAGAAAAAAAATAGAACAAAAACAGGAAAAAAACAGAAGAGAAAAGCCCCCATCCCATCCATAGCAATCCACAATCCATCCAAAAAGCGCATTCGCACAAGTCGCACCACCAACATACCCAAATAAACCAGTGAAACCTGCTGCTGTACCGGCAACAGATTTTGGCACGATATCTAAAGCATGCAATCCAATGAGCATAACAGGCCCATAAATTAAAAATCCCAATCCAAAAAGCGTCAGATTAATTGTCCAAAAAAACTCATTAGGAAGCCATAAATACAGCTGTAAGACCCCTGTCACCATCACCATAAACAAAATCGCAGCAGGAGCTCGACGTCCTTTAAAAATCTGATCACTCATCCAGCCACATGCTAAAGTTCCAGCAATACCTGCCAGTTCATACAAAGAATAAGAAAAGCCCGCAGATTGGGAAGAAAAACCGCGTACCTCTACAAGATAAGAGGGCAGCCAATCAATCACTGCATAGCGAGTCAGATAAACAAATAAATTTGCAAAAGCCAAACACCATAAAGCTGGATTAAACAAGACATGATGATAAAAATCTTTTTTCTGAACCAGCAACGTTTTTTTAAAAACTAAAGACGAAGCATGCGGAGTTTTATGATCATCTAAACACTGATGCTCTTGATCGATATCTGGCAAACCAACAGAACGCGGAGTATCTTCTATCAGATTGTAAGCAAAATACGCACTTAAGCCTGCTGCGATACCAGGGATGAGCATAGGCGATGACCAACCGAAAACATGGCTCATACCAATAGAGACTAAAAGAGCCGGAATAGCTTGTCCGATATTATGTGAAATGTTCCACAGTGCCATTTTTTTCCCACGCTCTTTTGGAGTAAACCAATGCACCATCACCCTGCCGCAAGAGGGCCACCCCATACCTTGAAACCACCCATTCAAGCTCATCATAAACAACACTAAGGGAAAATAAGCTAAAAGCCCTGGAAAACAGCCATATCCAAAACTAATCAAAGCCGAGCCAGATAAACCAATAGTGAGAAATAATTTGGCATTAGATCGATCGGAAATCCAGCCCATACAAAATTTGCTCAATCCATAGCTTAAAGACGTGGCTCCTAAAATCCATCCTTGCTGTAATTTAGAATAACCATAATGCTGTTCTAGGTGAGGGAGCAAAAGCGCTATATTTTTGCGAACAAGATAATAGCCCGCATAGCCAATAAAAATCCCTAAAAATACACGAAACTGATAGTGCAAAAGAATTTTTTTTTGCTCTCCCTGATCGTGCGCCACTAAACTTTTCGTAACAGGGCGCAAACTCAAAAGAATGCGTTGAAAAAAAGACATAAGTGATGTCCGATAACAATGAGTTCTTTGAGTATATGTGAAAAGAGGCCAGAAAAAGAATTTTTAGTTTTTTTCTTGATAACGATAGCTCTTAAATGAGCCTTTTTCCGGGGTAAAGACAAGCTTAGCTGTTCCAATCGGGCCATTCCTATGCTTGGCAATAATAATTTCTGCAAGGCCTTTTTCTGGAGATTGAGGATTGTAGTATTCATCACGATAAATAAACATAATCAGATCGGCATCTTGTTCTATTGCACCAGATTCTCTCAAATCTGACATCACAGGCCTTTTATTCGTACGCCCTTCAAGTCCACGATTGAGCTGGGAAAGAGCAATCACAGGTATTTTCAATTCTTTCGCCAAAGATTTTAATCCTCGAGAAATTTCCGACACCTCCAAAACGCGATTATCGCTCATCTGTGATCCTTGAATTAACTGTAAGTAATCAATAATGACTGCTCCAAGTTTTTTATTTTGCTGCTCTAGCTCACGAGCAATCATACGCGACCGAGATCGAATAGAAGAAATGGTTAACGATGACGATTCATCAATAAAAAGTGGCTTAGACATTAATGTTTCAATACCATATGCAATCGCCTGAAGATTTTCTAACTGCCCTCTTCTTAAAGTATCATGATCAACACCAGTCATCATCGAAAGCAACCGCAACACAATTTGTTCTGCTGGCATTTCAAGACTGAAAAACAAAACAGGATGGTTCGAATAAATTGCACTCATCGTAAATTCTAAAGATAGGGCTGTTTTTCCCATTGATGGACGAGCTGCTAAAACAACAAGGTCTCCTGATTGAAAGCCACCAGTCAATTTATCAATATCGGGGAATCCTGCAGGAATACCTTGATAATCCTTATTGAGGCTTTTGTTCTCTTCTATTTTATCAAGAGCTTGCTTAATAAAGGCATGCACTGGCATGGGTTTTGTATCAGTACTGGAAATATGACTGAGTGAAAGAATTTGAGACTGACATTCGTCTACCAATTCTTTTGCTTTTTTCCCCTCAGGATTCAGAGCAGTCATATGAATATGTGAGGCTAACTGAATGAGAGTGCGTCGCATCGCTCGATCAGAAACAATTTCAGCATACGTTACGATATGCAAAGCAGTCAAAGGAAAAGTGGCCAGACCTTGTATAAATGCCACACCACCAATATCATCAAGACGATTCGCGTCCTCTAATTGGTGCGTCAAAGCAATCACAGAAATTGGAATATTTCTCTGCAACAAGCTCAGAAAAGCCTCGAAAAGAATTTTATGCGATGGATGGTAAAACGAATTTGCATGAATGAGAGAGGAAACTTTATCCCACAATGATTCATCTTTAATCAGTGCTGACAAAAGCGCTTGCTCAGCCTCTAGAGAATGAGGGTACTCGATTGAGGCTGGCAAACTCATAAAAGATCTCTTTACTCTTAATGAGATTTTTGAGCTACAACATGCAAAGGCAGGCTGAGCACAACTTCAGGATGAAGGTGAATTTCATACTGATATTGCCCAAGCTCGCGAATTGTCAGATCTAAGCGCAACTCATTTTTAGCAACAGCCAATCCTTTTTTAGAAAGCATTTCAAGCACATCTGTAGCCTTAATCGAACCGAAGAGCTTGCCTTCTGGGCTCGATTGCACTTCAAAAGAAAGACTCAAATTTGCAAAAGCTGTTGCTCTTTCTTGAGCTGCCGCTAATTTTAGCTGAGCCTGCTTTTCCAGTTCTTGTTTCTGGTTTTCAAAAAATTCTTTGTTCTGCTTCGTAGCTGGTAAGGCTTTTCCATAAGGAATCAGATAGTTACGAGCATATCCGCTTGCTACACGTGCCACTTGACCTAGACGACCAAGATTACGAATATTTTCTAATAAAATAATTTCCATTTTATTTCCTCTCACTCTTAGTGATTGTCGCAATAAGGAATGAGCGCAAGATATCGAGCAAGCTGGATATGTTTTGCGATCTGATGCTGATAATAATTTGAAACACCAGTAATACGGGAAGGAACAATCTTTCCTGTTTCAGTAGTGAACTTTTTCAGCATTTTATAGTTTTTATAATCGATACTTTCTTTAGGGACGCGTCCGGAACTGAAAGGACAGTTTTTGCGTCTGGATTTTTTACGCCAACTCATAGAATCATTCTCCGCTATTCAATAATAATATTAATCTTCTAAGGAAACATCATATGCTTCATCAGGATTCATCAGTAAAGAAGGCTCTGAAACTGCTGAATTCATTTGAAGAATAAGATTTCTTAGGACGAAATCACTTTGCTCAAGCTTTAAACGAAGCTCTTGAATTCCATCGGCTGTTGTTTGAATATTCATCAAAACATAATGAGCTTTATGAACTTTATGAATTGGATAAGCAAGCTGTCTACGGCCCCAGTCTTCAACACGGCTCACAGAGCCTCCTGTGCTAAAAACCATTTTTTGATAGCCTTCAACCATCGATTTAACCTGATCGCTATGATCAGGGTGAACAAGAAAAACAACCTCATAGAAACGATAAGGGTTTTCTTGAGATAAAACAGTAGTCATAAATAAATCCTCTTGGGTTTCAGCTCATAATCATAATAAATACAGCTATGAGCAAGGACACAGTAGTGAGTATTCTTTCTTAGAGTGAGATCAATCACAGAAGAAATCCTGCTTATATTAATAAATATTTCCATAAAAAACAATAGAATTGATTTTTCAGCATCCGAAACAACAGCAACTTAAGCAATATCTAGATGAACATCACAGATTCTCTTAAAGATCACAAATCATAAGCTACAAGAGCTGATGCACTCAAAAGACATCAGGAGCAAAATAAAGCCGCTTCAATACGAGAAGAATAAAAAAACAATCGATAAAAAATGGAAAAACCGTCACAAGATGACTGAGCCTGATTTTTAATATCAGGCCAGGAGGGTCTCGAACCCCCAACCTACGGTTTTGGAGACCGTCGCTCTGCCAATTGAGCTACTAGCCTAAAAAGAAAGGGCCGAATAATTCGGCCCTTTTATATTGACTGATGTTGATAAATTAGTCAAGAATTTTTGTTACAACACCAGCACCAACTGTACGTCCGCCTTCACGAATAGCAAAACGTAACCCTTCTTCCATCGCAATAGCAGAAACAAGTGTGACGATCATTTTGATATTATCGCCAGGCATCACCATTTCTACTCCTTCAGGAAGAGTAATTTCCCCAGTCACATCTGTTGTACGAAAGTAAAACTGTGGACGATATCCAGGTAGGAATGGAGTATGACGTCCACCTTCTTCTTTGGATAGAACATACACCTCAGCCTCGAACTTGGTATGAGGATTAATCGACTTCGGTGCAGCAAGCACTTGTCCACGCTCAATGTCATCACGCTTCACACCACGCAATAAGATTCCAACGTTATCCCCAGCCTCACCCTGCTTCAAGAGCTTACGGAACATTTCTACTCCAGTCACTGTGCAGTCAACAGTATCGCGAAGACCCACGATAGAGATGGTATCACCAACTTTAACAATTCCACGCTCAATACGACCAGTCGCAACTGTACCACGTCCAGAAATAGAAAATACATCTTCAACTGGCATTAGGAATGGCTTGTCAGTTTCACGTGCAGGAATATCAAAATACTCATCCATCGTTTGCAGTAATTTGAGAACAGACTGTGTTCCAATTTCACTGTTATCTTTTTCAAGAGCTTTAAGAGCCGATCCAACAACGAAAGGAATTTCATCCCCTGGGAAGTTGTAGTAAGAGAGAAGCTCACGCACTTCCATTTCAACAAGCTCAAGCAGCTCAGGATCGTCAACCATATCAGCTTTGTTTAAGAAGACCACAATCTTAGGAACACCCACTTGACGTGCAAGCAAAATGTGTTCACGAGTTTGGGGCATAGGACCATCAGCTGCAGAAACAACAAGAATAGCTCCATCCATCTGCGCAGCACCGGTAATCATGTTTTTAACATAGTCAGCATGGCCAGGGCAGTCTACGTGAGCATAATGTCTATTATCGGTTTCGTACTCAACATGAGATGTGTTAATAGTAATACCACGTGCTTTTTCTTCTGGAGCTTTATCGATTTGATCATACGCTAAAGCTTGTGCCTTTCCAGCCGCAGCAGAGACAATTGTGATTGCTGCTGTTAAGGAAGTTTTTCCATGGTCAACGTGACCGATGGTTCCTACGTTAATGTGAGGTTTATTTCTGATAAATTCAGACATCGAATTCTCCTAAAAAAATCATTACCAATTATTAATCGATCCCTCGCATGTTCGGAGGCGCCTTGTCTGCTAATTGAGCACTCACCTAACAATAGGGGGTTTCTCGCGATCTGAAGCTTTCTCGCAGCTCGAAGCGCTGAAACAAAAAACACTCTTTAATTTGTGTTTTTTGTTAGAAAAGAATTATTGAAAAACAGAGTTTTCACCGAGAACATCAACGCTGATCGTAAAGGGATTCTGTAGAAATGTCAATATAAATGTAGAAGATAGGGAAGATATCTAGGGAGTTGCATAAGTGCACTTCAATCAAAGAATGCGCATCAGAATCATCGCAGTTTCTTTTCACTAATCGCAAATCAAGAGCAAAAAAACACAATTGGCGAGATTTTTTTCAAAAGAGTATTGAAAAACTTGAAAATTCAAATAGTCTGAGCTGATTATACAGCCCATAACCGGGATTGAACCGGTGACCTCTTCATTACCAATGAAGTGCTCTGCCCCTGAGCTATATGGGCGAATGGAGCGGGTGATGGGAATCGAACCCACGCTACCAGCTTGGAAGGCTGGAGTTCTGCCATTGAACTACACCCGCGAAAGCGAGAATTGGAGGGAGAAGGATTCGAACCTTCGAAGGCATCCGCCGTCAGATTTACAGTCTGATCCCTTTGGCCGCTCGGGAATCCCTCCAAAAAAAATAGCTGGCAACAGGAATCGAACCTGCGACCTGCTGATTACAAATCAGCTGCTCTGCCTGCTGAGCTATGCCAGCAATATGGTTATTCTATCGCCTTATTTAGCGATGAGCAAGAGGTCTAATAATGTTTTTTAGATTTATTTTATCTTTTATAATACGTCCGCTGTAAAACGATTTTTTCTCACAAAGAGATTCGAGCACAATAGAGCCATCAATATTTAAATCAAGAAACCGCTTTTCCTGCACCACTCCATCATGAGATTCAAAACACAATTGTTCCCCAAGAGCATAGAGATGATGCTCTTTTAAAAAATTGATCATCGTTTCAGGATCGATAGTAGTGTGATGTGTCTTTTCGATCTCTTGAATCATTGTTCTGATTAAAGTGATACGATTCACATGATGCCTTTGATCTGGCCATAGGGCCCCAATATCGCATAACAAATCTTGATAGGTTGTGTTGAGTCCGATGCTCAGCACAGCCCAGTCATTTTTATTTTCAATTAAAAGTCCCGCGATTTTATCTTTTCCTCGATATAAATCATTTGGCCACTTATAGCGCAGATGAGGCTCATACGGCAAAAGTGCTTGCAAAATTGCGTAAACCAGATAAAGCAATCCTTTATAGCGCAGTTGGTTAGGAATCACGATTGATAAAAGAATCTGACGCCCAAAAACACTTTTCCATACACGGCCTTTTTGACCACGACTGTGCGTTTGGTAATCCGCCCAGTAAATTTTTCTTTGTCCCAAGCGATAACAATCCAAAGTTGAGGAGCACACCTGTAGATACTCTAAACGATATCCGCATATATCTGAAGGAAGTGCATTCGCATCAATAAAATCGTAACAATCAAGCTCACTCAGAGAAGGCTTAAATTCAAAATAATCTTGACTCATGTTTCGAAAACGATCATGTGATTACGCTGCATCTCGAAGATGGTACCCAATTGATAGACAGGGCAATAAAAAAGCTAGAGAAGAGCCCTTCTCTAGCTTTTACTGCACTCTATCAAAAAGAGAGTATTATTCTTCGCTAGCTGGAACAATAACATCGCCCATCAAGACAGGCTCAACTGGCTTAACCACAAGAGGCATAACAGGCTCTGCATCTGCACAGTGCTCAATACAATCTTCTTGATTTTCCATGTTTCCGCCAACAATGATTTCTAATTTTAAAAACTTTTGCATAATCAACTCCCTGATTAATACTATTTCATCCATCTTTAGACTAGCTAAATTTTAAAAATTTTGCAATCAAATCGCACTTTTCCACAGAGCAGGTCTTTTAGATTTGTTATCAATCTGCGAGATAACTCTTCAAGATCACACATCTTTTTTCCTATATATTTTGTAAACATACCAACCTGAAAAACCGATGCAAGATCAGATTAAAGAATATTCAAAACCGCATAGATATCTAAATGTTCTCACATATAAAGCGATCCCCTTGATACAGATGATACTTGCTGATGACTGCTTGAGTAATCCAAGGACTTACTATCAAAACTTCCAACAACAATGAACATAAGGAGATAGATTTGTGCAACTTTTTAAGGCTGATGGATGCAATGAGTGCTCTATTTGCAAAATATGTCCTATATAGAGGCTAGAATATTCGCTCACATTTCAAAGGGACGATTCTCATGTTGAATCCTCAAGACAACAATACGATTTCATCCCAAGATCAGCTGCACAAATGCCCCGAGTCAGCTCAGCAGAGATCTGGGTTGAGGATATCGAGCGATCATACGAGCCAGGCCGTTGTGTTGGATGCTGCACAAATGAATGAACCACTCAATATGATGCCTAATAGCACCAATACAGTACGAAATACGTCATCAGTCGATCAAAATGACATCATGCCTTCTATTGAAATAGATTCTCAATGGCAACAAGCTGCAAAGGCCTTTCAAGCTTCGTTGCCTCAACACATAAAGGAGATATTCGAAAATTCGAAACTCTCAGAAGAAAGTAAATTACTCTACTATAAACTCATGTGGTTAGAGGAATTCCACCCCACAGAGATACCAAATCAACACATCCTCACAGACTTGTCTAAACTACAAAATCCAGAAAAACAAATACTAGTGGAGATAGCCGCACAGTCAAATCATTGGAGAATTCTATCGAGCTTCTTGCCACCCGCAGACACTCAAGAAAATGGTGCTAATAAGAAAGAAGGATTTTTTGATTGGCAACAATCTAAGCCAGAAGTGAGAGCAAATATACTGAGATATGGTGTACTGCAACGTGTTGTACGCGATCCTAATCCGTTATCACTTTCACTGCTCAAACAACTCTTAACACTCTCACAATCAAGTGCGTATATAGCTAAATGTGAGGATATCCTTCCAAGTGATGGATCGCCACTTATTATTGATGCCGCTAGAAGCGGATCTAAGGAAAAAATCCAAGCCATACTTGAACAAATGGAGTCACGTTGTGTACAGATACGAGAGATATTTAATAACACACTATGCAAACTGGACGGAAAACCATTACGTGTGCCCACTAAAGATCGCACTACAAAGGTCATGGAAATGCCATTTCTGTATGCATTTGACCCAAATCAAAAAGAAGTCATAATGGACGAGGGAGGGTCCAATCTCACGGACGATGAAAAGTCTCGATCCCTTAAAGCTATCAGAAGATTCGCTTTTTTATTAGTCTTATACCATGGAACCGCACAAGAATTAGAGGCCTTTTTGTCTAAGGATCAAAAAATCGCAGAATGTCTTCTCCCCGATAAAGACCATGCTGAATTGAGCTTCTTAAATTGCAAGAACAACACGAGCAATAGTCTCTCAAAAATGGGCGACAACTCTAATCTGCCTATCATGTTAGCCCGACTTGCACACACTATACTTACCGAAGATCTTGAATCTTATGCACGTGAAAGAAAAGACGATATGCGACTAGGAATTTATTATGCCGCAAGATTCGGTGGTTTCGATCAAATCGATGCCATGCTAAAAGTCGCCCCCGATCTTGCTAACGAAAAAATGTATAATGATCCTTGCGCGCGCCTACTGGCGATTGCGGTTCGGCACGGTCATGTCACACAGTCAAATCATGATAAATTACAAAGTTTGCTACAAGTATCTGATATACAGAGCATAAAACTGGCTTTCCAGAATGCGCTTCTATACAAACAAAATGAGGCCATACTGATCCTCCTCGATTATATGCACAAACAGCCGGATTTTCCGCAGAATCTTACCAACATCATGAACGACAAAAAGTTCGCGAAGGAGGTGTTGAACGGGCTTTCAGAGTTTCAACCAAACATAGAGCTATCACTGCAAACAGAAATCAACCAGACTGCAAATCATGTTATCAATGATATAGAGCAACAAGAGAAGACGCAAAGAGACCAACAAGATCAGCGGCAAAGAAGTCAGGAAATAGGCAAAAATCGCACCAGACTGATAAATGCTACACGAAATGGATCTCTTCAGACAGTGACAGACCTTTTGGATAAATCTACACCAAACCTGATAGGCGATGATTGTGTAGATTTTTTAAATCATCTACTCGTGCAGGCGGCAAAACCAACAACGCTATCAAGCCAACACCAGATCATAAATGCCATTTTAAACTATGCTCATGAGAACAAGATAACACTCAGTCCGGAATCTAAAAACGATGCTCTTTATTGGGCAGTCAGATCGCACAATACAGAAGCAGCTGCAAGTCTGATAAAGGCTGAGGCACCCATTCATCTCACAACAATCCTCATAGCTTTTCTGACTTTAAAATTTGATATAGGTATCTTGCTCTTCCAAGCAAGATACCCCTCTGGACAAAAGAATGAGCCAAACACACAGACTCTAAATGATCTGTCGCCAGACCCTGCAAATGCAACGACTACTAATCCTGCTACAGTCTCAGAGAATATGGTCAAGAGTCCATCGCCGCATCTGACGCCAGACCATGAAAAGGCAAAGTCTAATGATGTTGCTACAGCCGCACACACGACAAACCTCCCACATGTCAACGCACAATCGCTCTTGACAAGCAGCAGTGACCAACAAAAAGATCAGACAAACAAGCTCTCCTAAGTACAAAGGCGCATCTTATAGGACTATGCGCCCAAGTTTTGCGAACATGCACATATCTACACCAAAAACAGAGGGGTCTTCAAGCGTTTAGCAGCGAAATATATGCACTCATGAGGACAAATCATTCCTACAAGACGA
>JACCDU010596443.1_pt1 | contig 90645 bp, 84 predicted proteins | sample 7446081 | NCBI WGS metagenome assembly JACCDU01 (sample SAMN15323447, study PRJNA562643) | freshwater metagenome | isolation source: river surface water | place: USA:Blue River Watershed | collected 2017-08-17
ATTTAGCCCTCGATTCCAATTTCAACTGGTGGGCCCTTTATTTCTTCACAGCTTTTTACATTGCTGTGGAGTTTGGTTTTAACTTTCAACTCCTGAACCTCACGGTTGATTTTGCTTCCGAGGATGTTTTGTTGGGATTGGAGTTTTGGGGCAGGGTCTTTTCGGGGGTGGGTTTAAGTCTGGTTTTGTTTCGCTTGAGTGCCGGCTTGAATATTTTCAATGGCTTGCGATATGTTTTGTGTTTCATCGTGGGCATTGCCTTGATGTGGAATGTTCAAAAAATGCTCACTGATTATTTGGTGGATCAGGCAAGCGTGGAGGATAAAAAAATCTCTTTGCTGCTTTCTGATCTGAGTTCCAAGGCTGCCGCCGGTTCGCTCGCCACGCTCAGTGGCAACTTGATTGTGAATGAACCACTCGCTGAGCAAGATCGCAAAATTACCGCTTCCTTGTTTCCGGCGATTGCGCTTTATGCGCCCCATCGAAACGAACAAATTGCGGCTTGGTATGGGAAAACGCCAACGCAAATTCAATTGTTGGTCGATTGGAACTACAGCGAATCGCAACTTTCCAATGCTTACCGTAATTTGATCATTCCTCCGCTGACATTGGGAATTTCTATTTTTTTTGCGCTGCTCAATTTGGCGCAGTGGGTGGGCATGACCTTCAGCATTTTTCAAAAGCGCTCTGGCCAATCAACGGGGGTGACGCGCTTGGTGACTGCCATTACTTTCACCGCTTTGTTGCTTTTTAGTTTCTTGGTTGCAAGCCCCTTGGCCAACTCGCGCACCTTTCAGGAGGAGCTCAAAAAACCGCTTTATGAAAATGATTATTTCTTGGGAATTCTCACCACCATTTCGGCACACGCAGTGCCCAATTGGTATTTCTTATCCAAAGCATGCAATCAATATGTGTTGGGTGGGGTTCAACTAAAGCGACCCTACTGATCAAACCCTGGTAAGCATCGGAACCACTGCAGATGCCGTCTTGGGCATATGGCCACACCAAACACTGCATGCATGGCGTGGCCAATTTGGGTCAATCAATCGCTTTTGATTTTGGCGTCACGAATAACTTTGCCGTAACGAGACAGTTGGTCTTTGGTGAGCGCGACAAACTCCTCTGGCGTGGTGCCAGTGATTTTGAGGCCCAGACCGGCGTAGCGTGCCTTGATTTCTGGATCGGCCAAGGCTTTGATTGCTTCGCGGTTGAGAATATTAACAATGTCCTTGGGTACACCTGGGGGCGCTGTCAGTGCAAACCAGGTGCTGAACTCAAAGCCCTTGACGCCCACCTCTTCAAAGGTTGGCACATTGGGGTATTCGGGGTGACGGGTTTTGGCGGGAACACCGATCATCCGAAGCTTGTTGCCTTTCACCAGCGCAGAGACGGTGGCGATGCCTTGAAAGGTCACATTGACCATGCCAGATGCAGTATCTTGTGCTGCTTGGCTAGCGCCTTTGTAGGGCACATGTCTGAGATCGATACCCATTTGTGCGCCAAACATAGCGCCCGCAATGTGCTGTGGGCTGCCATTGCCACCAGATGAGTAGGTGATGGTGTCGGGCTTGGCTTTGGCTGCAGCCACCAGATCGGCGATGGTCTTGAATGGGGAGTCCATCGGCACTGCCGCTGTGAAATCGATGATTGCCGCTTGGGTGATGTAGGTGAAATCATTGATCGGGTTGTAGGGCGTGTTGGGGTTCAAGTTGGGCACCATCGTTAAGACGCTGTCGTTGAAACCGCCAATGGTGTAGCCATCTGGTGCCGCTTTGGCCAGACGCTCTGAACCAATGATGCCTGCTGCACCAGTGATGTTTTCGATCACGATGGGCTGGCCCATGTTGACCGACATCTTCTGAGCCAGCAAGCGCGCCGCTACGTCCACTGCGCTGCCAGCGGCCAACGGAATGATCATGCGGATAGGTTTATTAGGGTAGGCTGCTTGCGCTTGCGCTTGCGCGCTCAAACCCAAAGTTGAAACGCAGGCCACCACTGTGGCGACTTGTTTCACCAATTGGTGCAATTGAAATTGCTTCATCATTGTCTCCTTGATAAAAATCGAAACACTTAAAAAATTTGTGAGGTCACTCAAACATTCAGTCCGAGAACCTGGATGGCGTTTTCTCCAAGAATACCCAGGCGATCATCGTCGCTTAGCTCGGGGGTACTCATGACGTGGGTCACCGGATCTTCTTCCCAAGGAATGGGGTGATCTGTGCCAATCATGATTTGTCCCGCGCCAACTTCGGCCGCCAAATGGCGCAAAGCCTCTGGTGTGAACACCAGAGAGTCGACGTAAATTTGTCGCATGTATTCAGAGGGCTTTTTGCGCAAAACAATATCAGGGTTGCAGTTCTTTGGGGAAACGAAGCAAGACCTGTCCATGCGAGGTGCATAGGAGCCTAAAAATCCGCCACCGTGTGCGGCCAAAACTTTCAGTTTGGGGTATTGGTCAAAGATGCCCTCAAAAATAAGTTTCTCCAATGCAATGGTGGTATCCAGAGGGTTACCAATGGTGTTGGCCAACCAGCCGTTGCCTTTGAAGCGGTGTTGCAATTCGGGCGTACTTTGAGGATGGATAAACAGCATCACGCCCAACTCCTCAGCCTTGGCCAGCACAGGGTGAAACTCGGGATGGCAAAAATCACGGCCTGCAACGCTACCGCCAATGGCTGCGCCCTTGAGCCCGTACTTGCGAACAGCCTCTTCAAGTTGCTGGACAGCCAGATCTGGAAACTGCATGGCCAAAGAAGCAAAACCAGCAAAGCGCTTGGGCTCGCTAGCGCACAACTCGGTCAGACCCTCGTTGTTGATGCGGCAAATGGCTTCTGCTGTCTCGCGGTCTTTGCGGTACCAAAAGGGATTGATGCTGAGCACCTGCATATCGATACCCATGCGGTCCATGGCAGACAGGCGTGAGGGAATGTCGATGAAATGTTCAGGAACACCTTTGACAGGCGGAATGACGCTAGGGGCTTCGTCACCCATCAAATCAATGGCGGATTGGAAAAAACAATGCGCATGAACATCCACAGTGCGTGCACGTTGGCCTTTGATCATGACGGGAGGGCGCCTTAATGAGATGCCCGCTTCATTGCCGGTTGGCATCATGGTGCGCAAGCCGCATCCGCAAAATTGCAGTCCCCCAATGGGGTTGCCTGCGCCTTGAGGTATCAACCAATTTTTAAGCATTGCTGTTGTCTTTCTTAAGGAGAGTTATTTTTCAATTGATCAGTCTTGCGTGGCCACAGGTGGCATGTTTTTCGCGGCCTGCTCTATTGCCCGAATCATGCGCACATGCGCACAACAACGGCACAAATGTTTGTCGAGTGCCTGCGCAATATCTTGACGCGAAGGATTGGGCTGGTGCGTTAGCAAGGCCGCTGCAGATGTCACGATACCTGAAACACAAAAGCCGCATTGCGCAGCCCGGTTTTCTAAAAAGGCCGTTTGGACCGGATGAGGCGCCTCGGGTGTACCCAAGCCTTCTAAGGTGGTGATGTGTGAGTCTTGAACAGACCACACGGGCAAGTTGCACGACGTTTGCGGTTTGCCATCGACCAGCACCATGCATGCGCCGCATTCGCCTTGACCGCAGCCAAACTTCGGACCACTCAGGCCAAGCTCGTCGCGCAGTACCGACAGCAACAAGCGCTGCGAATTCAATTCTTGTGTTACGGTCTGACCATTGACTTGCATTATTGTGGCTCCAGTATGTTCATGTGTTCAGGGTTTCTCATGGTTGCGCATGCCTTCATCAGTGAGCTTAGGCATGAATAGCCATCAGCAGCTGGTCAGGGGTCAAGGGCAGTTGGCGCAGCCGCAGTCCAAGGGCTTGGCTCACAGCATTGGCCAAGGCGGCTGCAACTGGGCCTTGTGCTGCTTCTCCGGCACCCAGCGGCGCTTTGTCAGGCCGGTCTAGCACATGAACGCAGACTTCAGGAACTTCGTTGAATCGCAGGATGGGGTAATTGACCCAGTCACGCGAAGTGACATGTTGGGTGTCAAAGTTGACTTGTTCTTTCAGCGTCCAGCTGAGGCTTTGCAATGCGCCGCCCTCGGTTTGGTTGATCACGCCATCCAGGTCTACCACCATGCCCACGTCAACCGCCAGGTCTAAATTGAGCACTCTGACTTGCTCGCCAACTTCGACGCGCGCAAGCACCGCGCACCAGGCGCCCGTGTTTTTGTAGCGCGCCCAAGCCATGCCGTGTCCAACGCCTTCTTCGCAGGCGGATGACCACCACTTTGAACGTTGGACCACCGTTTGAAGAACATCTTTGGCGCGCTCATCTTGAATGTGTCGCAGACGAAATGCCAAGGGGTCTTGGTTGGTGGCGATGGCCATTTCGTCCATGAAAGATTCGATGGCGAACACATTGGCAAATGCACCAAGTCCTCGCATGGCCGATGTCCTCAATGGCATCACCATCAAACGATGGTTGATGACATTCACATTGGCAAGCGCATAGCCAGGCACAGCGTTGCGATCTGCGCCACCACCCGCAGCCAAAGGCGGATTGATGGCGATAGGCAAGGGCTCACCGCCCGCCATTTGACTGGCTGCCAACAAGGTGGATGAGCGAGCTCGCCCTGGGCGAGAGCTGTAGCCATTGGCCCAAAGCTCGTGCTGCCAGTGCGTAATTTGGCCGCCAGGGTCTACACAGGCTTGAAGTTGTACGCTTTGAGCAGCACCCAGCGGTGCATGGGCCAGCTCGTCTTCTCGTGTCCAGAGCACGCGCACATGCACACCAGGACATTTCAAAGCCATTAGCACAGCATCAAAAGCAACGTCATCTGCGCCGTTGTGGCCGTAGCACCCAGCCCCCTCAATGTGATGGACCGTGATGTCTTTGCGAGAAAGATCAGGCAGCCGCTTGGCCAGAGCCAGCACGATGTCATCGCGCAAGTTGTGAATGCCTTGGCTGTGCGTCCAGATTTCAAGGTGGCTGCCATCCCAGCGAGCCACCGCACAAGACGGGCCAATGGAGGCGTGGGCCAAATAGGGTTTGAAAAATGATGCTTTAAAACGTTGGCCAGGCAGGTCTACTTGAGCTGCCCAGTCGGCTTGACCTTGTTGAAAGGGCACCGTGGTCTGGTGATCAGCTTGACGCAAAAACTCGGGCAAATTGTGTTGCGTGGGCAATTGCTCTGGTTGCTGCCAGGTCAAGGCACTTGCCACTCGCTCTGACCAAGTGTGCGCCAGGTGCTCTTGTTGGGCCACCACGGCCACAAAACTACCATCTGACCAGAGCTCCACGTCGGCCGGTATTTGTCCGAGTAATTCAGTTGGCAAACCGCTTAGCTGAGCAGTCAGCGAAGGTGCTCTGACAACACGGCCATGGCGCATATCTGGCCATCTCAAATCATGAATGAAGCGGGCACGCCCAAAGACCTTGTCTTGCAGGTCGACCCTTGCGTTATTGCTTTTTCCTAGAAGCCGACGAAGATGCGGCTGTTTGGGAAGGTATTGACCGTCGTATTCAATGTCTAGGTCGCTATTTTTTAAAAGTTGCCAGTAGTCGCCCAATACACGTCCATCGGCCGCATGCAAAACACCTGCATGTACAGTGATGGCATCGCTTGGCACACCTGTTTGCGAAGCAGCGCGTTGAAAAGCCAAACCTCGCAGATGGGCGCAAGCATGGCGAATGGCACCGCCACTGTCTTGCACCGACAAACTGCCAGAGGTCACGCCCTCATCGGGGCCGCGCAAAGTGCTGGCGCTGATTAGATTGATTTGGGCTAAGTCGACATCTAACTCTTCGGCGGCCAACAAGCGCAGCGCCGTCAAAATGCCTTGTCCTAATTCGGCTTTGCCGGTCAGTATTTCAATTCGGCCTGGGGTCTGCAAGCTCAACCACTGCGACAGTTTGCGATTGGTGTGCAAACTTCCTGGAAGTTGAGCTTGTCCGTCTTGACGCTCAATGACGAAACCTCTCACGGCAGGGGGATTCTGTTGGGTCATGTTAGAAAGTAGTTATCGCTATTTGAATCTATTCTTGGCTTGTCTAGATGTCTAATACCAATTTTGATCTTCACCATATCAATCTGGCATGGCATGAGTCCAGTCCATTTCATCCAGACGAGCTTCAGTGAAATCTAATTTGCGCACATCTTATTGAGCTTCAACCTGCAAAAAATGATCCTTTTTTGTCGGTGTTTTCCCTCGTAAAAAGCATCTCGCAAGGCATGAGACTTAGTCAAAATTTGTAAGGCAGATGTCAGGAAACTAATTTCCTCGAATGAGGCTGAGAATCAATCGCAAATTTTCGCAATTTACTTATTTTTGAAAAGGTCTTTCATTTGATTAGGCAGACATCAGGCTAATTCATAGAATCCGAAAAATTTTTATTGACCTGAGTCAAGAAAGTCCTATGTTGCTTGCTGTTGTCATTGCCAAGAGTCTGATTGAACTGTCTCTCATGTTCATCGTCGGACGTTTCTTGTTGGGCTTGTTGGCAGGCGCCAACCGAGACAACAATGTTTTCTGGCAATTGCTCGATGTGGCTTCCAAACCTGCTTTGTGGATCACCCGAAAAATCAGCCCCAGACTGATTTTGGATCAACACATTCCTTTGGCCACTAGCAGCTGGCTCATCATTGCCTGGGTGGTGGTGGTGCAACTGAAAATTGAAATGTGCCTTGAGATGGGAATTGCTTCATGTCAGTAAACACCCACATGGCACCAGCCAATGCCAATTCAGCCAGCCGCAGCAGATGCTTGTGGTTGAAATTCAAGGCCAAGACCCTCTTGGTGTTTGGCCTGCGCGCCAAAGCCCATGAGGTGTTTCAAGAAATTCTCGAGCTCAACCCTGTAGATGCTTTGGCGCTCAACAGCCTTGGCTTCGAAGAGTTGAACAACCGCCGCTTGATTCAGGCGCTGAGCTATTTTGAGCGGGCCCTGGTTCAAACACCGAAAAACGCCAACGCGCACTTCAATGTGGGATTTGTGTGCGAAGAGCTAGGCCGTAGCCAAGAGGCAGAAATCGCATTCAAAGCCGCTCTTCAGCTGGATGAGAAATTTGACCGCGCTTGGTACGGTCTGGGTTTGGTGTTGGTGCGGCAGCGAAAGCTTGAAGAGTCCTTGGAGGCTTTCAAGCGCAACACGCAACTTCAATCAATGAGCCCCTTCGCTTGGTACCAAATGGCACGGGTTCACATGGAATTGAATCAACCGGACGAAGCATTGGCGGTGATGCGTCACCTGAATGGTTTCGAGCCCAAGGTGGCAGCTCAGCTCGAAAGAGAAACAGGGCTGAAATTAGACGGACCAGGTTGATGGCGAAGGCCACTCAAGGTGGCCAAGAAGTTCAAGTTTGTAAGTTGGTATTTTTTTAACATAAGGAGACGAGAATGCAGCTCACTGCACGGCACCAGGAATACTGGAGCAAGAATTTGAGAATTACGGGGCTATTGTTGACTCTGTGGTTCTCAGTGACCTTCGTACTTTTGTATTTTTCGCGTGATTTGACATTCAGCTTTTTTGGTTGGCCATTCTCATTTTGGGTGGCCGCTCAAGGTGCGCTGATTGTTTATTGCCTGATCATTTGGTACTACGCACGTTATATGAATAACCTTGACAAAGAATACGGCGTATCAGAAGGAGACGAATCATGAGCGTTTTTGGAGGCGAAGGCCAAACCCAAAGTCAGTTTCAGAAATCCCTGAACAAAGTTTTCTTGTTTTACGGCGGTGGCTTTGCGGCCTTCGTTATTGTGCTGGCATTCCTTGAGCAAATGGGCATGCCCAAAGAGTACATTGGCTATGCCTTTTTGGCCGCCACCGTGCTTTTGTACGGCGGCATTGGTGTGATGAGTCGCACCAACGATGCAGCCGAATACTATGTTGCCGGCCGCCGTGTGCCTGCCATATACAACGGCATGGCTACTGGCTCTGACTGGATGTCGGCTGCCTCCTTCATTGGCATGGCCGGTACGCTGTACCTCACAGGTTATGGCGGCTTGGCCTTCATCTTGGGTTGGACAGGTGGCTACTGTTTGGTGGCCTTGTTCTTGGCGCCTTACCTGCGTAAGTTTGGCCAGTTCACCATTCCAGACTTCTTGGGCGCACGCTACGGCGGCAACATGGCACGTTTGATTGGTGTGTTTGCGGCCATTTTGGTGTCCTTTGTTTATGTGGTGGCCCAAATCTTTGGCGTTGGCTTGATCACTGCTCGTTTGACAGGCTTGTCATTTGATGTGGGTGTGTATGTGGGCTTGGCCGGTATCTTGGTCTGCTCGTTCTTGGGCGGTATGCGCGCTGTCACCTGGACTCAGGTGGCCCAGTACCTCATCTTGATCGTTGCTTACCTGATTCCTGTGGTGTGGTTGTCTGTGAAGCACACCAGCAATCCTGTGCCTCAGGTTGCTTATGGCTACTTGCTTGAAAAAGTGACTGCCAAAGAAGAGCAACTCTTGAAAGATCCCAAAGAACTTGAAGTTCGCGGTATCTTCAAAGCTCGCGCTGATGCTGCTGCTGAAAAGCTGAAAGATGTTCCTGCTGCAATGGCTGCTGACAAAGAAGCCGCCACCAAAAAGCTGGAAGATTTGAAAGCAGCCAACGCACCAGAGGCTGAAATCAAGGCTGCAACTGCTGCCCTGGATGCTTTGCCAAAAGATGAAGCTGCAGCAAAAGCAGCTTACACCGCTGCCCGCACTTCCAATACGGCTCGTGCAGCGCCACCCTTGCGCCATGCTGAGCCATTCCCTGGCAAAGATGACGCAGCCAGAGACATTGCACGCAAGAACTTCTTGGCCTTGGTGTTCTGTTTGATGATCGGTACAGCCGCTTTGCCGCACATTCTCATGCGCTTTTACACCGTACCTTCGGTTCGTGAAGCACGTGAGTCAGTGGCATGGTCTTTGTTCTTCATCTGCTTGCTGTACTTAACAGCGCCTGCTTTAGCAGTGTTGGTCAAGTATGACATCTACACGTTGCTGGTCGGTACGCCGATGGATCAGCTACCGGGATGGATTGCACGATGGAATGTGGTGGATCCCACCCTCATGGCGGTGTCTGACATCAACAAAGACGGCATCCTGCAATTGGCTGAAATCCGTTTAGGCGGTGACATTGTGGTGTTGGCCACACCTGAAATTGGCGGCTTGCCGTTCGTGATTTCTGGTTTGGTTGCAGCTGGTGGTTTGGCAGCGGCTTTGTCGACTGCTGACGGCTTGCTCTTGACCATTGCCAATGCTTTGTCGCACGACTTGTACTACAAGGTCATTGACCCTAACGCTTCGGCCAATCGCCGCGTGTTTCTGTCTAAAGTGATCTTGGTGTTCGTTGCCATTGCTGCTGCTTATGTGGCATCACTGCGCATGGCGGACATTTTGTTCTTGGTCTCTGCGGCATTCTCATTTGCTGCTGCAGCCTTCTTCCCAGCGTTGACCCTTGGCATCTTCTGGAAGCGTGCCAACAAGTGGGGCGCTTCACTGGGTATGTTGGCTGGTTTGGGCATTTCGTTCTACTACATGGTCAAGACACATCCTTGGATGTACGGCTTGTTCCACAACGGTAGTTTGACGCCTGAAATTTTGAAGGCCAACACATGGTGGGACATTGCACCGATCTCTGCTGGTATCTTTGGTGTACCAGTGGGTTTTGCAGTGATCATCATTGTGTCTTTGATCACCAAAGAACCTGCTAAAGAAGTTCAGGAGCTCGTTGAAAACGTTCGCTTCCCAAGCTTTGACGGTACCACTTCACAAGGTACCGCCATGCACTAAGGACACCATGTTTGCAAGCTCAAACTTGTAAATTTGAATCCTCCAAACAAAACCCCCGATTGCAATGTGCAATCGGGGGTTTTTGTTTATGTGAACCTGAATCAATCCATGGATTCAAGCCACTTCAAAGAATCGCATCACCACCCGATCAGGGTGCCTTGCGCCGGTGCCAATGAACATGCGCTCGTTGATCCAACTAAGGGCTGAGGATGCGGTTTCAAAGCGTGGCACGCAACGAAAGTAAACCGATTCGGGATTGACCACCTCGCCTTTGATCAGCTTAGCCATGACCTCGGGGGCAGCGGTGCGAATGGCGTTGTTTTGCACATAGATCAAGTCGCCTGCATCGGTTTCCAAGGCATAGCGTGCATCGAGCTCTGCCATTCGCTCGTTCACAATGAGTTGAAAATCTGCCCCGCCGGGCAACACCCGTGCGGTCCATCCGTTGCCAGTTGCAGAACCGGCCAAAATAGGAATCACCCGTCTTGTGCCATGAAGTGTTTGACCCACTTCAATGGGCTTGGCTACTTCCACCGATAGATCGGCAAAGAATTTGAGTTCGGGTGTGGGTAGGTGTGACATAAAACCAATGTGATTTTTCAAAAATGGCGATGGCAAGATTCTTTCCGCAATAATAGTGCATTCATGACTTCTTCTTCAAAACCCTTGCTCACTTCCAACGAACTGAGAAAAATCGCAACCCATGCACCCCATCAATGCACCTGTGCTTTGAAAATATGCCGGGGCTGGGAGAGTGTGGGGGATGATCGCTGGCCGGCTGAACAGATGGTGTCAGTCGGCACGCTCAGAGCCGAACTGCCCGAAGGTCAACTCGAGTTGAGTTTTGAAGAATTTCATCCCCAAGGCACTCGCTACGATTCGCCAGATGCACCCATTGCACTGGCCTATTTTCCCTACAACCGTTGCGATGTTTACGCCTGCAAGACCTGCCAATGCGCCGTCCTCAAATACACCGAATACGGCGGCTACTATGTCGATCACCGCGTTCGATTGGTCGATGCGGGTAAGGTCATTGACCCATTAACTGAAAAGTGAGAACCATCATGAAAACAACTCTACGCTCTTTGATTGCACTTGGGCTGTGTACCTTTGCAATTTCTTCTGCTTTGGCGCAAAACGATTTTGTCCAAACCGCGGCCAAAGAACCTGGTGCCAAAGTCACCGCTTCAGGTTTGGTCTACAGGTCATTGCAAGATGGCCAGGGCAGCAGCCCAATGGCTTCAGACAAAGTCAAAGTGCACTACCGTGGCACTTTTCCAGATGGCAAGGAATTTGACAGTTCCTACAAGCGCAATCAGGCCATTGAATTTCCTTTGAATGGCGTGATTCCGTGCTGGACTGAAGGCGTGCAACTCATGAAGGTGGGTGGCAAGGCCAAACTCACTTGCCCGCCCGCCATTGCCTATGGCTCGCGTGGTGCCGGCGGTGTGATTCCACCCAATGCCACATTGCAATTTGAAGTAGAGCTGATCGGCATTGCTGGAAAATAAGGGCAGCTTGTTAGCACGCCACTTGTTTCAAACAATTTCAAAGGCGTTCAAATGAGAGGCCTCAAGCTCTGAGCAGTTTGTTGCAATAAAGCCAGCCACTCATGGACCAAATGCGGCGCATCTGGGCTTGCGCCTGAACGCACCAAGTTGAGTGCCGCAATGGTCTCGCCGCGCTCGTTGCGCAGGGGCACAGCCAGTGCGTCTACCCCAATTTCGTGTTCTTGCTTGGCATATGCATAATCTTGTTTGGCAATGCGCTTTAGTTTTTGCCGAAACTCTTTGGCTTGGGTGACGGTGTGCGCAGTGAGTCGGCTTAAGGGGTTGGCTTCTAGCCATGCATGGCGTGCATCATCCGACAAATTGGCCAATAAAACTTGCCCTGTCGAGGTGGCATGTGCGGGCAACCTGGTTCCCACGTGCAGGCCGTAAGCCAAGACCATGGGATTGGCTTTGACATGGGTGTCGGCGGCTTGCCAGATGCCGCGAGCCACAATCATGACGGCATCTTTTTGCAACACGGCCACGGAGCACGACAAGCGCGTGGCCACACTCAATTGATGCAGGCTAGGCTGCACAGAGCGCGGCAGTCTGGCGCCAGACAAATAGCTGCCAGTGAAGCCGAGTACCTTGGCAGAAAGCCAGTAGTACTGACCGTCTGTTTCCAAGTAGCCCAAGTTCGCTAAGGTGAGCAAGTGTCTTCTGGCCGTGGCACGGCTGAGGCCTGTGCGCTCTGCGGTCAGGGTGGCATTGAGGCGCTGCCGGTCTGTGTCAAAACACTCTAAAACCGCCATGCCGCGAGCAATGCCTTCAATCCAGTCGGAAGGGTTCATGTATTTGATTTCCATCAATTGCGCGATGATCGTGCATACATTCTACTCATCGTGCAAGGATGTCAAGCCCTGCTTGCCTTCAATGGCGCAAGATTTAAGCTATGAGCCTTGTCAATCAAGGATGAATGCGATGCGAACTCAAGTGGTGATTGTGGGTGCCGGACCTTCTGGCTTGTTGTTGGGACAGCTTTTGTACAAAGCGGGTGTAGATGCTGTCATTGTGGAGCGTCAAAGCCCCGAGTATGTTTTAGGTCGAATTCGCGCGGGTGTTCTAGAGCAAGTCACTTTGGATGTTTTGGCGCAAGCTGGCGTTGACCAACGTTTGAACAAAGAAGGTTTGGTTCACACCGGGTTTGACTTGTTGTTCAAGGGTGAGCGGCATCGAATTGATTTGGAAGCGCTAACGGATGGGCAGAAGGTGATGGTTTATGGCCAGACCGAAGTGACCAAAGACTTGATGGAAGCGCGTCAGGCTGCAGGTTTGACCACCATCTATGAAGCCAATGATGTGAGCATTCACGATTTCGACACAGACCACCCTAGTGTCTCTTACGAAAAAGACGGTCAGCGCATCACGCTCTCATGCGATTTCATTGCAGGCTGCGACGGTTTTCATGGCGTTTGCCGAGCCAGCGTTCCCAGCAAATCAATTCAAGAATTTGAAAAAGTCTATCCCTTTGGCTGGCTGGGTGTGCTGTCTGACACGCCCCCAGTGCACCATGAACTGATCTATGCCAACAGCCATCGAGGTTTTGCACTGTGCTCACAACGCAGCACCGTTCGCAGCCGTTATTACCTGCAAGTGCCCTTGACCGACAAGGTCGAGCAGTGGTCTGACGATGCCTTTTGGCAAGAGCTGCGTCTTCGACTCGACCCCGAAGCCAGCGAGCAATTGGTCACTGGCCCCAGCATTGAAAAAAGCATTGCCCCTTTGCGCAGTTTTGTCACAGAGCCGATGCGCTTTGGTACCTTGTTCTTGGCAGGCGATGCAGCGCACATCGTGCCGCCCACAGGCGCTAAAGGTTTGAACTTGGCGGCCACCGATGTGAAGTATTTGTCTGACGCACTCATTGAAGCTTGCGTTGAAAAATCGCACGCCGGCATCGATCACTATTCCACCCGCTGTTTGGCGCGCATCTGGCGTGCAGAGCGATTCTCATGGTGGTTCACCAGCTTGATGCACCGCTTTCCCGATCAAGGCGAAATAGGGCAACGCTTCCAGGAGGCAGAACTCAACTACCTCATCAACAGCGAAGCAGGCTCACGCACCATGGCTGAAAACTATGTGGGCTTGCCACTTAATTTTGGTGAGTGAGCGTTTGAAGCTCAGTCGGCTTTGGCGCCAGAGCTTTTCACCACAGCAGCCCACTTCGGCACTTCGGCCTTTAAGAAATTGCTGAACTCCAGTGTGTTGTTGGGCGCGCTAGCCATGCCTAATTGTGCAAAACGTTCAATGACTTCAGCCGAGGCCATGGCACGATTGAGGGCCGCATTGAGTTTGACCACCACGTCATTGGGTGTACCTGCAGGCGCAAAAAATCCAAACCAGGTGTAGTCGTCAAATTCTTTGTAGCCAAATTCGGTGATGGACGGCACATCGGGCAACAAGGTTGAGCGTGTGGCACTGGTCACTGCAATGGCTTTGAGCTTGCCCGATTTGATCATGGGCACCGCAGGCGGCATGGACGTTGAAGCAATTTGGGTATGACCTGCCACCACCGCATTGACGGCTGCAGCGGGCTGATAGGGCACATGCACAATGTCAACTTTGGCTGCCATTTTCAGGCGCTCCATCGACAGGTGGGTGGTGGTTCCAATGCCAGACGATGCGTAACTGAAGGGCGATTTCTTGGCAGCCTCCACCAACTCAGGCAAAGTTTTGGCAGCCACGCTGGGATTGACTGTGAAGATGTTGGGCGTTTTGGGGCCCAGCGCTACAGGCACAAAGTCTTTCAAAGCGTCGTAGCCCGCATCGGCATAGAGTGAGGGGTTGACAGCAAAGGCCACGCTGTGAACCAAGATGGTGTAGCCATCGGGAGCTGCTCTTTTGACTTGAGCACTGGCAATGTTGCCGCCAGCACCGCCTCTGTTCTCCACAACAAAATTGCCACCCGTGAGTTCATTGAGTTTTTGCGTCAAAGACCGCGCCACAATGTCTGACGAAGCGCCAGGCGCAAAGGCCACCAAGAGCGTCACGGGCTTGGCCTTGGGCCACTCCGCTTGAGCCCAGCTTGAAAGGTGCATGCCGCCAATCAGCGCCAAACTCAGAAGTACCTTGAAAGAGTGAACCATGGATGTGTCTCCTTAAAATTCAAACCACTTTAGGTGGTGGACGATTGTTGGACCAACGAAAAATCGAACGCAACTTCTTTGAAGGGCAGCGTTAAACCAAATTGCTTGGCAACATCTTCATTGTGGCAATCTTTGACATCCACAATCAAGCCGGGTCTGACCCCAAACACGGTGTCGTTGTCGATGTAGGCTGAACCCGAGGGGAAGAGCTCGGTCACCAAACCCACATAGCCCGGCGCACTCACAATGATGTGGAAATGGGCAGGCCGCCAAATGCTTCTGTTGCTTGCCGCGAGAAGCGTGCCAACGGGTCCGTCAGTGGGCACGGTATAAGGGTGAGGGCGGATGGTGAGTAACTCGAAGCGACCTAGCGCATCGCACTGAATTTTGCAACGCAAATTTTGGGGGTCTTGCGCAGAATCTTGAGCGGGGTACAAACCATTGTCTGCGTTTTGCCAAAAATCGATTTGCGCATGGGGGATGGGATTTTGATGGACATCCAAAACACGGCCATGCAACCAAACGCGTTCACCCGGCTGCCCATCGGTGAGGTCGGAGCCATTGGGCTTGATGAGGGAGTCGTGGTTGTGAAAGGGGCCCAACACACTGCTGGGCGTGCCACCAGGCGGTTGCGATACCACATCGACCATGGAGGAGATGCCCATGATGTCGGAGAACAAGCTAAATTCATTGCGCTCGTGGTCGGTAATTTGCGCGGCAGCGGTGAGAAACTCCAAGCCTTTCAGCCATTCGGCCTTGCTTAATTTGGACTCGTCGACAAAGGCGTGTAGGTGCTTGACCAACAAGCCCATGACCTCGGCCAGGCGAGGGTCGGTGGCTTTAGAAAAACTGGCCACGGCATCCCGTGTGACCGGGTTGTCAAGGGCTTTGATAGCAGTAGGCTGATTCATGAAATTCCCAGAATGAATTTCATGACTGTACCGCTTTTATCGCCCCCTGATCAATCAGTTTATGCGCCACCATCACACCCAGCTGGCTGGCCTGCGCGAGCACATCGCTTGAATGGAGATCCACAGTGCGTTGATCTTTGGCATGAATCAGCGCAGCCTTTGGCTGGAGTGGGTCGCCCCAAGCTGCATGAATCGACAGTGTGTTGCCTGTGAGAGTGGCGTGCGCTGCCAAGGGCATGGAGCAGCTGCCACCCATGGTTCGGCTAACGCCTCTTTCTGCGTACACGCGAACCGCTGTAGACAGGTCGTTGAGTTTGGACAAGATCTGTGCAAGCTCAGGCCGATTTGCGCAAATCTCAATCCCAATGGCCCCTTGCCCTGCAGCCGGAATCATGGCGTCTAAAGAAAACGATTGCCGAATTCGATCTTTCAAGCCAAGTCGTTTGAGGCCTGCTGTGGCCAACACAATGCCGGCATATTGGCCTTCATCGAGTTTTCTCAGGCGGGTGTCTAAGTTACCGCGCAGTGCCGCAATTTGAAGGTCGGGGCGCAGCGCTTGAAGTAACACGGTGCGGCGCAAACTGGATGTGCCGACAACAGAGCCGGGCGGCAAACTTTCCAAACTTTCAAAATGCGGCGATACCCAAGCATCGCGGGGATCTTCTCGCTCAAGAATACAAGACAGCTCAAACCCCTCTGGCAAATCCATGGGCACATCCTTCAAAGAATGAACCGCAATGTGCGCTTTGCCTTCTACCAATGCCACCTCTAGCTCTTTGATGAACAAGCCCTTGCCGCCCACCTTGCTCAGCGGCTGATCCAAAATTTGATCCCCCATGGTGGTCATTCCCAAAAGGGCGACTTCATGCCCTTGAGTCTCAAGCAGCTGCTTGACATGGTTGGCTTGCCACAATGCCAGCCGACTCTCACGGGTCGCAATGATGATTTTGGAGGTCATAGAAGATCAAAAATTAAGAGTGCGCTGTGATTTTTTTGGCGGCATCAATGGCGAAGTACGTAAGGATGCCATCGGCACCTGCGCGTTTGAAGGCCAGTAGGCTTTCCATCATGACGGCATCGTGATCGAGCCAACCGTTTAGGGCGGCCGCTTTCAGCATGGCATATTCACCTGATACTTGGTATGCAAAGGTGGGCACTTTGAATTCGTCTTTCACGCGTCGCACAATGTCCAAGTAAGGCATGCCGGGCTTGACCATCACCATGTCTGCGCCTTCTGCAATGTCCAAGGCCACTTCTCGCAGTGCTTCATCTGAATTGCCTGGGTCCATTTGATAGGTTTTTTTGTCACTCTTGCCAAGGTTGGCAGCAGAGCCTACCGCATCGCGAAACGGTCCATAAAAGGCACTGGCGTACTTGGCGCTGTAAGCCATGATGCGGGTGTGAATGTGGCCCTGATCTTCCAGTGCTTGGCGAATGGCACCAATGCGGCCATCCATCATGTCGCTGGGCGCCACGATGTCAACGCCGGCTGCTGCGTGGGTGAGTGCCTGTTGCTTCAAAACCTCGACGGTGATGTCGTTCAAGATGTAGCCGGATTCATCCAGTAGACCATCTTGGCCGTGGCTTGTGTAGGGGTCAAGCGCAATGTCGGTCATGATGCCCAGAGTGGGGAAATTCTTTTTGAGGGTGGCCACCACGTGGGGAATGAGCCCCTTTGGATTGGTTGCCTCTTTGCCATCGGGTGTTTTTAAATGGCTGCTGATGACCGGGAAAAGTGCCATCACAGGAATGCCCAACTTGACGCACTCTTGTGCCACATTCAACAACAAGTCGAGGCTCATGCGTTCAACGCCGGGCATGGATGCCACTGGCTCGCGCCTGTTCTCACCCTCTAAAACAAAAACAGGATAAATCAAATCGTTCACGCTCAAGGCGTGTTCGCGAACCAAGCGGCGACTGAAATCGTCACGGCGCAAGCGACGAGGGCGACTTAGAGGAAATGGTGTTGTCATAAAAATTTCCAAAATAAAAAAGACCTTAGAGTTCTTTCAAGCTGCGGTGAATGCGCTGAATCAATTGCCACGAGACAAACAAAACCACCGGTGTACTGAAACCGGCCAACATTTCAGGGTTGATGTTAACCCCGGCACCTTCCATGGCTTTGCCAAGGTACAAGATCAGACTCACCACGTAGTAGCTGATGGCGGCAATGGACAGACCTTCCACGGTAGATTGAAGCCTCAATTGCAAGGCCTGACCTTTGGTCAGTTTTTCAAGCAGTTCTTGGTTGTGCGCCTCGGTGGCAATGTCAACGCGAGTTCGCAAGAGGGCGCTGGCTCTGGACAAGCGCTGAGCCAAAGAGGCCAGTCTTTCAGACGTGGCATTGACCGTGGCCATGGCGGGAGCAAGCCGGCGTTGCATGAACTCGCCCACGGTTTGAATGCCAGACAGAGGTTGCTCACGCATTTCAGAAATTCGCTCGCGCACAATGCCATCGTAGGCAACTGCTGCTGAGAATCTATAACTGTTTTCTGCCGTGATGCTTTCCACCTCTGCAGACAAGCCCGCCAAATCGTTCAGCAACACTTCATCGGAATCAATTTTTTTCTCGAGGCGTTTGGTAATTTCAACCAACTGAATTTCTGTCTGTGCCAGTTTGGCGCCCAATTTTTTGGCAACAGGCAAACTCAACAATGACATGATTCGGTAGGTTTCCAGCTCCAACAGCCTTTGGGCAATTCGACCCGATCTGTTTTCGGAGGTTTGGGGAGAGGCCAAGACCAACATGCGCTCAAAACCATCCGAGCCAATTCTGAGGTTGGTCATGAGATGGGAGTGAGAGTGGTTGTCTGCAGTTCTGCCCATTTTGGAGCCAATCACAGTGCCTTCTCCAAGCCATTGCTTGGCCTTGAAGAACGCATCGTCGTCGTCCATGCCTTCATTCAACATGGCCAAGTGGATGGCAGTGATGGTTTTGCCGGGAATGCGGCTCAGCCAATCAATGCCAGTGGCAACATGGCTACTAAGTTCTGGCAGTTGGCTACCCCATCCGGCATGACTGGGCAGCGCTTGGACAACGGTGTAGCGCGTAAATTCGGTGTGACGTTCCCAAATGACTTTGTAGCCTTGGCATTGAAGCTGCAAAAAGTTGCCCTTCATCTTCTCGACGTCCAGGTCTTGATGCCCAGGCAACTGCTGCAGATGCACACATTCCTCCGACATGCTCACGCCCGCATTCAAAACGGCCACATAAACAATCAGGCTTGGCAGTTTGAAAGTGGCAGAAGGGCGAGTGTGAATCTCATTGTGGAGAGCCATTCTCTGGGAGTCATCAGCAGGCAAGAAAGGCAGTGATTTGTCGGACATAAGGCTCTCACAAAGATCAGATCATGGACCTGGAAGAGTGTTTGTGGACGGCCTCAATGAGCGCTGTCACATGCTCGGGAGGGGTGTTTTGGTGAATGCCGTGACCCAGATTGAAAATGTGAGTGGGCCCGGTTTGATGCATGTCGGTATGAGGCGGACCAAAGCTGTCCAAAACGCGTTTGACTTCTTTTTCGATGCTGCTTGGGGGTGCAAACAACACGTTGGGATCAATGTTGCCTTGAAGCGCCTTGCCAGGCCCCCCCACTTGACCGCCCACCAAGGCGCGCGCTTTGCCTAAATTCATGGTCCAGTCGAGACCCAGAGCTTCGCAATCCAAGTCCTTCATTTCATCGAGCCAGAGTCCACCCCCTTTGGTGAAAACGATTCTGGGAATCTGTCGACCCTCAGCATGCGTTTTGAGCCGCGACAAAACCATGGCCGTGTAATCAAGGCTGAAGGGCTGGAATGCCCCATCTGCCAAAACACCGCCCCAGCTGTCAAAGATCATGACAGCTTGAGCGCCAGCGTCGATTTGTGCGTTCAAATAATCGGCAACAGACAGGGCATTGATTTTCAAAATTTGGTGCATCAAGTCAGGGCGGCTGTACATCAAGCTTTTGACATGGCGGTAGTCGTCTGAGCCGGCGCCTTCCACCATGTAACAGGCGAGGGTCCATGGGCTACCCGAAAATCCGATGAGGGGCACGCGCCCATTCAAGGCCTTGCGAATGGAGCTGACCGCATCAAACACATACTTCAATTTGTTCATGTCGGGCACATGAAGGGCTGCCACGGAAGCTTCATCGCGCAAGACTTTTTCAAAGCGCGGCCCTTCACCTTGAGCAAAACTCAGGCCCAAACCCATGGCGTCTGGCACGGTGAGAATGTCAGAAAACAAAATGGCAGCGTCAAGCGCGTACCGGTCCAAGGGCTGAAGCGTGACTTCGGTGGCAAAATTTTTGTCCGTTGCCAAGCCCATGAAGCTGCCAGCTTTTTCACGACTGGCTCGGTACTCTGGCAAGTAACGGCCGGCTTGCCGCATGAGCCAAACTGGGGTGTGATCAGTTGCTTGCCTGAGACAAGCCCTCAAAAAACTGTCATTTTGTAAAAAAGTTGCCATACAAACAGATGTATTTTTTTTAAATCCCGTAAAGTGTCAATTTAACTTGACGTTTTGTCAAATGCCATTCATTTAAACCCTGCCTTTGACGATGACACGCCCGCAAAAGTTGATCCAAATAGGACTTGTTGCCGCCATCCTGGCAATGGCTGTGGCATTGCTTGGCCTTTGGACGCCCGACCTTGAACGCGCCGAATTGGTTAAGCGTTATGGTGCTCCCCCAGCCCAAACCATGGCGGTGGATGGTTTGACCATTTATTACAAAGACTCTGGACCCAAAGACGCGCCCGTTTTGTTGTTTTTGCACGGCTTTGGGTCAAGCTTGCAAACTTGGGACGACTGGTCGGCCAAGTTAGACCCCCAATATCGTGTCATTCGGCTCGATTTGCCAGGCTTTGGCTTGACCGGTGCCCATCCTGCGCAGGATTATTCAGAAGCCACCGATCTTGCCATCCTCACTCACTTTGTCGACAAGCTCGGTTTGAATCAGTTCTCTGTCATTGGCCATTCCATGGGCGGGAAAATGGCGTGGTCTTTGGCCGCCTCGCAGCCCAACCGCGTGAAAGCTTTGGTACTGATGGCCCCGGATGGTTTCCCGGAAGTCAAAGACATTGGCAGCAAGCCTTATGAAGTTCCTGCCATCATGGGACTGATCCAATATTTTTTACCGAAGTACTTGGTTCAAAAATCAATTGAGCCGGGTTTTGCAGACCCTCACCTGTTGAATGAGGCCTTGGTCAATCGGTACTACGACATGCTCAGAGCTCCCGGCGTGCGGGGTGCAATTTTGGACAGGTCGAATCAAACCATCTACACAGATCCAGTCCCCCGACTCCAGAAAATCAGAGCGCCCACCTTGCTTTTATGGGGTGAGCTGGACCAGATGATTCCAAGCAGCAATGCGCAAAGTTATGCAGGTGTGTTGCTCAATTCAAGCACCATCGTCGTGCCCAAACTAGGGCACCTGTTGCAGGAAGAGCAGCCAGACACAGGCCTGGCCGCGCTCAAGCAGTTTCTGGAGACCCATCAGGTAGCGATCAAGCCTTGAATGGTGGAAGGGGGTACTCAAAACACAGCGTGATCACCACGCTCTAACGATGTTTGGCCACTCACCAAGGATTGGTAGCAGTCCCAAAGCGTTTCTTGTCCGGTTGAAGGGGTGGCATTGGCATCGTAGCGGCCCAGGGCGGCATCCCAGACCAACATCGATTCGGTGGCGTAGTAGCGGCCTATGCGAGCCAATTCGGCTTTCTGGGCCAAAGCTGGAATGAGGTAGCCCAACAAGGAGAGGGCGCCAATGATGAGGTCCATCATTTTGACCGGTACATGGCTGTACTTGGGTGTTTGGCCCAGCAATGAAAACAAGTATTCGCCTTGTTGTAAAGGTGTGATGGCAGGGCCGGGGCCTCCAATGGGCAAAATTCGATTGTGCAACGCAGGGTCACTCACGCACTGAGCCAAGTAGTTGCCCAGGTCTTGATCGCTGATGGGTTTGCAGGCGGTGAGTTGGCCATTGCCAAACACCAAGAAGGGCTTGCCTTTGCGCACCCTGTCTATTTGGCCGCAAAGCGATTTGAAAAATGCGGTGGGCCTGACGATGGCATAGCTCATGCCCGATTGGATCAGGGCATCTTCAAAGGCCAATTTGGCATGCTGAAACGCAAGCAAAGGTTTTTGCACGCAAATGGCCGAGAGCAATACAAAATGTTTCACGCCAGAGTTTTGCGCTGTGTGCAGAGCCAGCATGTGCGCAGCATGGTCAATGGCCCATGCATCCTTGGGGTTGCCTGTGCGAGAGGCCAAACAAGACAACACCGCATCAAAATGTTCGCCTGCAAAGCCATCCTCGGAAAGAGACTTTGAATCGGTGACATCGCCTGTGCGAAAAACAGCACCTGGCAATCGTTGCTGCCAGTCTTGCAGTGTGAGTTTGCCGTTGACACCTGCTTTGGCGCGAATGAAGCACACCACCTCGTGACCTTGCCGCAACAAAGATTTCACCGCAGCCTGTCCAATGGTGCCGGTTGCACCGAGCACCAACACACGTTGCCGTGGCGGCGCGCTTGAAGTGCTGTCAGTGATCATGTTGTTTGAGTTTTGCACGCGCGCGCAAATCTGCGCCATGAGCCAAACCGGCCGTGATTAAAAACAAAGCCATACCGGGCCACATGTCGGGTGTGAGTGCACAGCGCAGGGCCAGCATGAGTGACAAGCCAGACAGGATGGTGAGTAAACAATCACCCACCGCCAAACCACGCCCCGTGATTTGGTGGAAGGCCCACAAGGCGACAGTTTCGATCAGGATGAAGCCGATGGCGATGTCAACCACCAAGGGCGATTGATAAATATCGGCGAGGTTCACACTTTGGCCATGCCCAACAAGTGCGCCATGTCTTTGAAGAAAATGCGCACGTGCGCCATGGGTTTTTTGCGCACCAATTTTTTATTCATGTAAGACTCAAACGTGAGTTGCTGCACATCCCGGTCTTCACACATTTTGACAAAGCGCTCGCGCCGCTTTTCGCTGCTGTACCAAAACCATTGCATGATGCCCAGCACCGTGAACACGGTGCGATGCTCTTTCATAAATTGTTTGCGCGCCATTTGCAAATTTTTTGCATCGCCGGTGTGCAATACCTTTTCAACGGCATAGGCTGCCAATTCACCGCTGTACATGGCGTAGTAAATGCCTTCGCCCGATGCAGGAGCGACCACCCCTGCTGCATCACCGGCCAACACCACGTCTCGGCCGTTGTCCCATTTCTTCAAAGGTTTCATGGGCAAGGGTGCGCCCTCGCGCCTGAGCACTTCGCTGTCGCCCAGACCCGATGCATTGCGCAATTCACCGACTGCATTGCGAAGAGAAAAGCCTTTGTCGGCACTGCCAGTGCCGATGCTCAAAGTATCACCATGAGGAAACACCCAGCCATAAAAGTCGGGCGACAACTTGCCTTGGTAATACACATCGCAGCGTGTGCCGTCGTAGCCCGCAGGCTTGATGGCAGGAGCTTTCACAATCTCATGGTACGCAAACACATATTGCGTTTCGGCTGCGCCCGTAACCCCAGCATGCCTTGCTACTTGTGACTTTGCGCCATCGGCACCAATGATGGTGCGGGCTCTCACCATGGCCGGCTTGCCACCACCACGCTGTTGATGTTCACGAGCTTCAAAATGCAAGACGCTTACGCCGTCTGCGTCGCGTGTTAATTTTTCAAAGGTGCCAATGCGTCTCACCGCGCCTGCACTGGCGGCGCGAGCGCGCAACCACTCGTCAAATTCTGCGCGGTCCACCATGCCCACAAAACCATTGTCGATAGGGATGTCAACGCCATGGTTGCTGGGGGCAATCATGCGCGCAGACTGCGCTTTGGCCACCAGCAAATGATCGGGAATGTCATAGTCTTTGATGAGGCGAGGCGGAATGGCGCCGCCACAGGGCTTGATGCGGCCGGCCCTGTCGAGCAGCATGACGGAATGCCCGCGCTTGGCTAAGGTATGTGCCGCGGTTGCCCCTGCTGGGCCGCCACCTACTACCACCACATCGTATGTTTCTATGGAGTCCATGACTTCACCTTATGAAAGTAAACCACGCAAGGCGAAGGCGCTGACCATCATCCCTGCAACAAAGAATGGCACACCAAAACCGCTGTACCAAAGGGCGCGTTGCATCACACGCGTTAAAAAATAGTCCATCATCAAAAGCTGCACACCCAGCAAGACAGTGACTGTCAAGGCATGCGCTGGGCAGCCCCATGCAAACAGCAAAATGATCACGATCAATTGGGGCAAGGCCATGAACCAACAGGCCACGCCGGCTGCGGATTGAACGCCCAATTGCACGGGCAGTGAGCGCACGCCCATTTCGCGATCGCCTTGGACCGCTTTGAAGTCATTCAAGGTCATGATGCCGTGGGTCCCAATGCTGTACAAAAAAGCCAGCAGCAGGGAGCGTTTGTCGGGCATTTGGCCGCCCGCCATGACTGCGGCACCGGTGGCCCAGGCAATGCCTTCGTAGCTGATGCCGCAAGCTGCATTGCCCCACCAGCCGTTTTCTTTCAAGCGAAAAGGCGGAGCGCTGTAAGCCCAGGCTAAGAGCAGGCCCACCACTGCTGCACCAAAGCCCCAAGGGCCCAACAGGCTGGCAACCGCCAACGAGACCAAGGTCCAAACAATGGCGATGTAAAGCCCCCAACGGCCCGGCATGCGGCCTGAGGGAATAGGGCGTTGGGGTTCATTGATGGCATCGACGTGTCGGTCAAACCAATCGTTGACTGCTTGGCTGGTGGCACACACAAAAGGGCCGGCTAGGGCAATGCCAATGATTGCCAGCAGCCATTTGCCATCCATGGTCACGCCAGAAGCAATGATGCCGCAAGCAAACGCCCACATGGGTGGAAACCAAGTGATCGGCTTGAATAGCTCAGTGATTGCGGAAAGCTGGGGGAGTGCCATAGAAAGTGTTTTTAACTTTGACACACCGGGGTGTCAAGCTAAATTTACACTTGCTATGGTTTACACCGACGGCGCTGTCGGAAAAGCGCCTCAATGTTCAGGAAGGGCTTAAGCTTCGGGCTCGTTGTCGGGCACATTGATGCCAAAGCGGCGCAGCTTGACATACAAGCTTTGACGTGAAAGACCGAGCATTTCTGCGGCTGAGGAACGGTTGTCACCAGTGAGTTCAAGGGCGGCTTCGATGCACATTTGCTCAATCAGATCGGTGGTTTCGCTCACAATGTCTTTGAGCGGTACGCGGCCGACCAGCTCGGTCATTTGACCCTTTGATCTGAACACATCGTTGCTGGATTTGGATTCTGCACCCAAGCGCAAGCTGATGTCCCGAATGGTGAAGCCCAAACAGGGCTGCTCACCGCCAGAAACGGACACTGCAGAGATTTCAACTTCAGTGGCAGAGCCCAAATCACCGCGCATGCGGGTTGCAAACAACCTGACCACATCGCGTTGCTTCAAATTGGACAGCAAGACCTTCATGTCCACGCCAGCCCGACCAAGCCATCGGTCTAGGGGTTCACCTTGAACCAGTGCTTCGTTGCTGACTTGGGCCAATTGCAAGAAGGAGCGATTGGCTGAAAGGACGGTGCCATTGAGGTCGGTGACAACCAAGGCATCGGGCGCGCTCTCCATGACCTCTGACAACAACTGACGAGTTTGGTTGTTGGCGGAAACAGCGGGTCGGGTTTGGTTGGGAACCAGTCGAACGAGAAAGTGAGCAGACTTTTCTTGTCTGAAAAGTGAAATGTGCGCCAGCACCTTGATGTCACCTTGCGGCAAAGTTAGGGCCACAGGTGCTGTTTGCCCGCTGGCTCGAAGTTCGGCAAAGGCTTTGCCCAAAGCAACAGAACTGGCTTTGTTTAAGCCAGAACCAATAGACCAATTTGATTTGTGCAGATCGCCACCGAGCAATTCAAAAGCAGCAGGGTTGCTGTCTTCTAACTTTTCAGTGTCTGCATTGAGAATGAGCAAAGCTTCAGAGGAGACCTGAAACAACAAACGATAGCGTGTCTCAACGTTTTTGAGGTGCCAGTAGTCGCGCTCCATGGCGCGTTGGGCATTGACGACTTTTTGTTGAAGTGCGGCTTGTGGACGCAGATCGCGACCAAAAGCCAATGCGCGAACGCGGCCATCTGTTTTGCCCGAAGGCACAGTGATGACCGAATACGATACAGGCAGGTCGGTGCCGTTTTCAGCCCATTGGTTCAGATGCCGCCACTTGGTGCCCTTGTCGCTGCCCATGTCTTTGAGCAAGGCGTTGACTTTGACTCGACTTTCTTCGGTAACTGTTTGGCTCCAAGGCTTGCCAATCCAATGCGCGCGACCAATGTTGAACAACTCTTCGTTGGCAAATGCCGCATCTTCAATGAGACCGTTCTCGTCCATCACGAGTACCACGTCGGCGGTGGCCGTGATCAAGTTGGAAATGACATTGGCATCCAAGTGACCCAAAAGACTGTGCGCATTTCCAAATCGCCCGGGCGACTGCTCCGATGCTGTTTGAAAACTGGTGTTCATATAATGAGCTTTTGAAGGTTAAGTAAAGTGGATTTGGCGGAATGGCTTAAGCGTTGTTTTGAATGTGCTTTTGGACCAAAGCTGGCGCTAAGTTGGCTTCTTGGACAAAGAGGTCGGCTCCCACTTCGTTGACTTTTTCTGGGTTGGAAGTGAAAAATGGACCACCCACAATTATGCACAATTTGCTGGGGCTGACCGTTTTTCGAATGGCTGAAATGCAGTCTTGCAAGCGAGAAAATCCAAGCCCTGTGGCCAATGAAAATCCCACGGCATCGTAGCGCTTGGCTTTGACCAAAAGCGCTGGATTGTCAGAGGCTTCAAATGTACCGCCGTCAACCGCCCAGCCTTCACGTTGAAAAAACTCGGCCACCATGGCCAAGCCCAATGTGTGCTGGTCACCTGGCGATGGCATGAGCAAAATGGTCAAGCCATTGGGCACGTATTGCTTGTGCAACTCACTCATTGAAGGCAAGAGGTGCAGAATTTTGTGCAGCTGAGCCAAACCCAGGGTGACGTCGGTGAAGTCGCGCTCGTCATCTTCCCAAAGCTCGCCCAACTGCCTGGCAGCAGGGGCCAACAGGTTTAAAAATATGGATTCGATACTGACGCCCTTGCCGCGGGCTTCATCAATCCAATCCAGACCATCTGATTGTCGTCCTTCTAGCAATAGGCTGACAAAGTTTGTCACATCTGAGGCACTGATGGTGTAGGGGATGACCAAATTGGGCATGGCACATTCACTGGGTGTGCGATGCGCCATCATTAAGCGTGGAATGATTTCGTTTTGAATGGTGCGCGCCAAAACCGCCACGGTCGCCGTGGTGGACACCGGCGTAATGGGTAACAGACCCGGCATGCCATCAAATCGACTATTGGCGGGCGCACCGAAACCGCGCCAATGCCCAGCCTCACTGTTCTCCGGGAATTGGGCGTCTTCAGCCCTTTTCCCTTTGCTCTGATTTGAATTGTCCATTCTTGCCTCCTGCTTGGTGAAAGAACCAAGCTCACCAGCGTGTTCATTTCGTCTTTCAGTCGTTTTACGCGCTGTATTGATTTAGGTCAAAGCTTATTTTTATCATACTAAATAAGTCGGGTATTAAAACGACTGTAACTAAGTAATTACGTCAATCCAAGTTGACATTTATCAAAAGAGGGAATAAATTGCCCTCATGCCTGAAAAACGATCACCTTTGACAAACGCTAGCGCGAAAGGCGTGGTGGCGCGACGACCGCTTTACACCCCTGAAGAACGGGTTCGCCGAGACAACACTTACTGGACTTTTGTGCAAGGTTTGCTGGCGCCTATCCAGTTCTTCATATTTTTGGGCAGTCTTTATTTTGTTTTGAGATATTTGTTCACTGGTGATGGCCTGGAAACTGCCAACCAAAGTGTGGTGGTTAAAACCTTGGCGCTCTACACCATCATGGTGACCGGTTGCATTTGGGAAAAGGTGGTGTTTGGGCGGTATTTGTTTGCACCTTCTTTCTATTGGGAAGATGTTTTCAGCATGTTGGTATTGGCGCTTCACACCGCCTATTTGTACGCCATGTACACCCAAACATTGCAAGGCGCTGAGTTGATGTATTTGGCATTGGCCGCCTATGCCACCTACGTTGTCAATGCAGGGCAATTCATTCTGAAATTGCGGGCTGCCCGCTTGGATCAAGAAGCCAAATTGCGAGAACAGGCGGCGGTCAAACAAGAAGACTATCAGGGGGTGCCCGCATGAGTGTTGTGAACTTTCCTGTGCCCGTCAAAACAGCAGGGGGTTGCAGCGATGCACCCGTGTTGCGCGAGCGCGGTCAACACGAAGTTTTCTGCGGCTTAACGGGCATCATTTGGTTGCACCGAAAAATTCAAGATGCGTTCTTCTTGGTGGTGGGATCACGCACTTGTGCGCACCTGATTCAATCGGCTGCGGGTGTGATGATTTTTGCAGAGCCTCGATTTGCAACGGCCATCATTGACGAGCGCGATTTGGCTGGATTGTCCGATGCCAACACAGAGCTCGATCGGGTGGTCAATCAATTGCTGGCGCGGCGTCCTGAAATCAAGCTTCTGTTCTTGGTGGGCTCTTGCCCCTCTGAAGTGATCAAGCTCGATTTGTCGCGTGCTGCGTCCCGCCTTTCTGCAGAACATGCATCTTCTGTGCGAGTGCTCAATTATTCTGGCAGCGGTATCGAAACCACCTTCACACAAGGTGAAGATGCTTGCTTGGCATCGATGGTGCCAGTGCTCCCAACGGCTGATGCAAATACAGCCCAGGAGCTGGTTGTGGTGGGTACCTTGGCTGATGTGGTGGAAGACCAGTTTGTCCGCATCTTCAACCAAATGGGCATCGAGCGTGTTCGCTTTTTCCCGCCAAGGCGTGCTGATGATCAAGTGGCCATAGGGCCCCATACGCGTTTGTTGTTAGCTCAGCCCTTTTTGGCAGACACCGCCAAAGCTTTGCAGGCGCGAGGCGCCAGTTTGTTGCCAGCGCCTTTCCCGCTTGGCATTGAGGGCACCACGGCATGGTTCCAATCTGCGGCCAATGCTTTTGGTGTGGCACAAGATCGCTTTGATGCCGCAGTGGCAGCACCTACAGCCAGAGCTGCTGCCTCCTTGTCGCGTGCCAAGTTGCACTTGGAAGGCAAAAGCATTTTCTTCTTCCCCGACTCGCAACTTGAAATTCCTTTGGCGCGGTTTTTATCGCGCGAATTGGGCATGAAATTGTTAGAAGTGGGGACCCCCTATTTGCACCGTCAACACATGGCCATGGAATTGGCCATGTTGCCTGAAGGCACGTTCTTGTCTGAAGGCCAGCATGTGGAAAAACAACTTGACCGCTGCCGCGCTTTGCACCCCGACATGGTGGTGTGCGGTTTGGGCTTGGCCAATCCATTGGAGTCTGAAGGCATGACCACCAAGTGGGCCATTGAGTTGGTGTTCACCCCCATACAAGGTTTTGATCAAGCAGGCGATTTGGCCGAACTCTTCACTCGACCTTTGGTGCGCCGCATGCGCCTAGCCGCTTAAAGGAACCAGAACCATGCAACTCACGCTCTGGACTTACGAAGGACCTCCCCATGTGGGTGCGATGCGCATCGCCACCGCCATGGAAGATGTGCACTATGTGTTGCATGCCCCGCAGGGCGATACCTATGCCGATTTGTTGTTCACCATGATTGAGCGTTTGCAAAAACGCCCACCTGTGACCTACACCACATTTCAAGCGCGTGATTTGGGCGGCGATACCGCTGAACTTTTCAAGACCGCTGCACGCGAGGCTTTCGAGCGCTTCTCGCCCAAAGCCATGTTGGTGGGTGCCTCTTGCACTGCTGAGTTGATTCAAGACGATCCGGGTGGTTTGTGCAAAGCACTCAACTTGCCAGTGCCTGTGGTGGCTTTGGAATTGCCTTCGTATCAGCGCAAAGAAAACTGGGGCGCCTCCGAAACTTTCTACCAATTGGTTCGCAATTTGGCTTTGCCAGCCGATCAAATTGAAAAGACCCAAAGCAGCCAACCACGCTGCAACATCTTGGGCCCTGCCGCATTGGGTTTTAGGCACCGTGATGACCTCACAGAAATTCGCAAACTGCTCACGGACATGGGCGTTGAGATCAATGTGGTGGCACCTTTGTCGGCCACGCCTGCCGATTTAGCTCGCTTGGCAGATGCCCAGTTCAATGTGGTGCTCTATCCCGAAATAGCCAACTTGAGCGCTCAGTGGTTGCAGCGTCAATTTGGTCAAGGCTTTACCAAAACCATTCCAATTGGGACCGGCGCAACGCGCGATTTTGTTCGTGAAGTGGCTCAATTGGCTGGACTTGACCCTGAAGCTGCCTTGGCCAAAGCCGAATCGCGCGCGGCTTGGTATGCGCGCTCAGTCGACTCCACTTACCTTACCAACAAACGCGTTTTTGTGTTTGGTGATGCAACGCATGCTGTGGCCGCTGCCAGGGTGGCGGCGCAAGAAATGGGCTTTACGGTGGTCGGCATTGGGACTTACAGCCGCGAGTTTGCGCGCGAGGTGCGTGAAGCCGCAAAACTGTATGGCGTTGAAGCCTTGATCAGCGACGACTACTTGGAAATTGAAGCCCGCATCGCAGAATTGAATCCAGAGTTGGTGCTGGGCACCCAAATGGAGCGGCACATTGCCAAGCGTTTGGGCGTGCCATGCGCGGTTATTTCGGCTCCTGTGCATGTGCAAGATTTTCCAGCACGCTACTCACCCCAAATGGGCTTTGAAGGTGCCAATGTGTTGTTTGACACATGGGTTCACCCATTGATGATGGGCTTGGAAGAGCACCTCATTGGCATGTTCCGCGGTGACTCAGAATTTCACGAGGATGCAGCACCTTCGCATTTGGGTGGTGGTGTGCATGTGCAAACTGCGCAAGCAGCATCCGCTGTCACATCTTTTGCAACAGCGGGTTCAACAACGGCGATACCTGCCCAAATTGAGGCACCTGCTTTGAATCAGGGTGCCTCTCAAAGTACCGCCAGCATCCTGATTGCAGCTTGGGATGCTGGTGCAGAAAAAGAACTCAAAAAAATTCCATTTTTCGTGCGTGGCAAGGCCCGGCGAAATACCGAGAAATATGCCATTGAACGCGGCGTGACTTTGATCACGACGGAGACACTGTATGAATCTAAAGCTTACTACTCACAGTCCTAAGCTGAACATACGTGACGCCACCCCCATCAAAATGGTGGTGGTGACCATGGACACGCACTTTGCGAGTTCGTTCAATCGAGCCAACGCCCAATTGAAGCGTGATTTTCCTGGCCTCACTTGGAGTCTTCACGCCGCCTCGGAGTACACAGGCAACGATGCCCTTATTGCCAAATGCAAAGCCGATATTGCTTCAGCCGACATTGTGTTGTGTGGCATGTTGTTCCTAGAAGATCACTTTTTGCCCATCCTGGACGATTTGCGCGCACGCCGCATGAACTGCGATGCCATGGTTTGCATGGCCAGTGCCACAGAGGTGACCCAGCTCACGCGCTTTGGCCAGTTTGACATGAGCAAGCCTGCCAGCGGCCCCATGGCTTTGCTGAAAAAATTGCGCGGCGGTGGCGGCAAAGACAAGCCTGCTACGGGTGGAGCTGCACAAATGAAAATGCTGCGTCGCTTGCCGCAACTGCTCCGATTCATTCCGGGTACAGCGCAAGACGTGCGTGCCTACTTCATCACATTGCAATATTGGTTAGGTGGCTCCGACGCCAATGTGTTGAACATGGTGCGCCACCTCATTGACCGCGGTGCAGACGGTCCTCGCAAAGCGCTGCGAGGCAAGGTCAAGGTCGAGGCGCCAGTTGACTATCCTGAGGTTGGTGTCTATCACCCCCGCATGACTGGAAAGTTCAGTGAGGATGCAAATGCATTGCCATTGCCAGCCAGTGCGCCTGTCAAAGGCACGGTGGGTGTCTTGTTGTTAAGGTCTTATTTGTTGTCGGGCAATGCAGGTCACTACGATGGTGTGATTGCAGCACTTGAAGCCAAAGGCTTGCGCGTTATTCCAGCATTTGCTGCAGGTTTGGACTCTCGCCCCGCCATTGACGAATTTTTCATGAAGAACGGCCAAGTCTGTGTGGATGCCGTGGTCTCTCTCAGCGGCTTTTCGCTGGTGGGCGGTCCTGCTTACAACGATGCCAAGGCCGCAGAGGAGGTGCTGGGCAAGCTCGATGTGCCCTATGTGGCGGCTCACCCGGTTGAGTTTCAAACCATTGATCAATGGGGCGGTTCAGACCGCGGATTGTTGCCCGTGGAAAGCACCATCATGGTGGCTATTCCCGAACTCGATGGCTCTACCAGCCCCATGGTGTTTGGCGGTCGACCCGGCGCGGCAGGTGTGACATGCAATGGCTGTCACCATGCTTGTACTTTTGGTGAAAGCAATACCGTACAAGACATGCACTCATGCCCAGAGCGCGCCATGATGTTGGCAGCCAGGGTGAGCAAGATGGTGGCCCTCAAACGCAGCGAGCGCAAAGACCGCAACGTGGCCATTGTGCTGTTCAACTTCCCACCCAATGCTGGCAATATCGGCACCGCTGCCTTCCTGTCTGTCTTTGAATCTTTGTGGTACACCCTCACTGCCATGAAGGCCCAAGGTTACCAAGTGGATGTGCCAGCCAGTGTGGATGAGTTGCGCGATGCCTTGTTGTATGGCAATGCGGCGCAACACGGCGCAGATGCCAATGTCCATGCTCTGATATCCGCAGACGATCACGTGAAGCGTGAGCGCTGGTTGCAAGAAATTGAAGCACAGTGGGGTCCTGCGCCTGGCCGTCAGCTTAGCAATGGCAGTTCCATTTTTGTGTTGGGCAAGAAATTCGGCAATGTGCTGGTCAGTGTGCAGCCTTCGTTTGGTTATGAAGGCGACCCCATGCGCTTGTTGTTTGAAAAAGGTTTGGCACCCACACACGCCTTTTCAGCTTTCTATCGCTACTTGCGTGAAGATTTCAAAGCCCACGCAGTGCTTCACTTCGGCACGCATGGCGCGCTCGAATTCATGCCAGGCAAACAATCGGGCATGAGCGGTACATGCTGGCCCGATCGTTTGATTGACGATTTGCCCAATGTGTATTTGTACGCATCTAACAATCCTTCAGAAGGTGCCATCGCCAAGCGACGCTCTGGTGCCACCTTGATCAGCTACCTGACACCGCCCATTGCGCAAGCTGGTTTGTACAAAGGTTTGAACGAACTGAAGTCATCCCTTGAGCGTTGGCGTTCTCTAGAAAGCGGCAACAGCGAGTGTGTTGAATTGGCCGCGGTTATTCAAGCACAAGCTGCAGAGCTCGATTTGGTCCCTGCTGAACCCGCTTGGGACGTGGACACCATGGGCCAAGACTTAGACCGCCAAGTCATGCGCTTGGGTGAAGAGTTGCTTGAGCTTGAGTACACCTTGATTCCACATGGTCTGCATGTGGCAGGTCGTGCACCTAGCCCGGCTCAGCAGGTTGACATGTTGTTGGCCATGGCTGAAGCCAACCACGACATGCAACTCGAGCGCACATCTGTGGAGGCCTTGGTCGCAGGGCGGACACCAGAACAGGCTTTGAAGGCTGCTGGCTTGTCACGCAATCACACCAGCCTGAGCGTTTTGCGTGACCTGCAGGTGTCCCAAGCCCACTTGGCTGTTGACACCGAAGTGTCAGCCATGCTTCGAGCATTGGACGCGCGCTACATTCGACCCGCACCTGGTGGTGATATCTTGCGCACTCCAGACGTGCTGCCAACGGGCCGAAACATCCACGGTTTTGATCCTTTTAGAATTCCCAGTACCTTGGCGGTTCGCGATGGCAAAGTTCAAGCCCAGTTGCTCATAGAGCGTCATTGTGCCGATGGCAACCCCTTGCCCGAATCCATTGCAATGGTCCTTTGGGGTAGCGACAACTTGAAGAACGAAGGTGCCCCAATTGCTCAGGCGCTGGCCTTGATGGGTGCCTTGCCCCGCTTTGACAGTTATGGGCGAATTGCAGGTGCTTCGCTCATTCCCTTAGAAGAGCTCGGCCGCCCTCGCATTGATGTCATCATGACTTTGTCTGGCATCTTCCGCGACCTGATGCCACTGCAAATCAAGCTGCTGGCCGAGGCTGCTTTTTTGGCAGCCTCCGCAGACGAGCCGCTGGAGATGAACTGGATTCGAAAGCACGCACTGGCCTATCAACAAGAGCACGGTTGCACATTGGAAACCGCAGCGTTGCGGGTCTATGGCAATGCCGAAGGCGCTTACGGCTCCAACGTCAACAACCTGGTGGAAAGCAGCCGCTGGGACGATGAGGGCGAGATTGCCGAAACCTACAAGCGACGCAAAGGTTTTGCTTACGGACGGACCGGCCGCGCAGTTCAGCACACAGCGCTCTTGCAAACTGTGTTGGCCGATGTGCAACTGACGTACCAAAACCTCGACTCTGTTGAGTTGGGCGTCACCACAGTGGACAACTACTTCGACACCTTGGGCGGCATCACCCAAGCGGTGAAGGTGGCCAAAGGTGGCAAAACGCCACCTGTTTACATTGGTGACCAAACCAAAGGCAACGCCAGTGTTCGCACTCTAAAAGAGCAAGTCTCCATGGAAATACGCACGCGCATGCTGAACCCAAAATGGTATGAGAGCATGCTAGAGCATGGCTACGAAGGTGTGCGCCAAATCGAGTCGCATGTGACCAACACCATGGGTTGGTCTGCCACCACAGGACAAGTACAACCTTGGGTTTACAAGCAACTGTCTGAGACTTTCATGCTTGACCCTGCTATGCGTGACCGCATGGCGAAACTGAATCCAACGGCCTCTGCCAGAGTGGCAAATCGTTTGATCGAAGCGTCTGAACGCAATTATTGGCAACCTGATGCCGAGACCTTGCAAGCCCTTCGCCAGGTAAGTGAAGAGCTAGAAGATCGCCTTGAAGGCGTGTATGAAGGAGCTACCCCATGAATGTTGAAACATTGCCGTTCCCTACGGTGAAGCGCAATCCAAAACTCGATGGTGAGGGCAGCTTGCAAGTTCAGCTCGACCCCAATGTGAAAATTGGCAATGCCAAAGTTTTTGCCATTTATGGCAAGGGCGGCATTGGCAAAAGCACCACATCGTCTAACTTGTCGGCCGCATTTTCCAAAATGGGCAAACGGGTTTTGCAAATTGGCTGCGACCCCAAGCACGACAGCACCTTCACACTCACCAAGAAGATGCTGCCCACCGTCATTGACGTGCTCGAAACAGTTGACTTTCACGCTGAAGAGTTGCGTGTCGAAGACTTTGTGTTTCCAGGCTACAACGGTGTGATGTGCGTTGAAGCGGGCGGACCGCCTGCAGGCACAGGCTGTGGTGGTTATGTGGTGGGCCAGACAGTGAAGTTGCTCAAAGAGCATCACCTGTTAGAAGACACCGACGTGGTCATTTTTGATGTGCTGGGCGATGTGGTGTGCGGTGGCTTTGCGGCTCCCTTGCAACATGCCGACCGAGCCATGATTGTCACGGCCAACGATTTTGACTCCATCTTTGCCATGAACCGCATTGTTCAAGCCATTGGTGCCAAGGCCAAAAACTACAACGTGCGTTTGGGCGGCGTGATTGCCAACCGCAGCGCAGCCACCGATCAAATTGACAAGTACAACGATCGCATTGGCTTGAAACTGGCCGCGCACTTCCCCGACTTAGACGTCATTCGCCGCAGCCGTTTGAAAAAATCGACTCTCTTTGAGATGGAGCACTCTCCCGAGTTGGAGGCAGTACAAAAAGAGTACATGCGTTTGGCAGCCAACTTGTGGCTGGGAGGGGAGACCTATTCAGCTGTGCCCATGAAAGACCGCGATATTTTTGATCTGTTGGGTTTCGATTGAGGCCTGCCCCATGAATGAAATGACCTACGAACAACGTCGCGGCCAGATCGAACATTACTTCGATCGAACCGCTGTGGCCGCATGGGAGAAGCTCACCTCCGATGCGCCTGTTGGCCGCATTCGGGCCAGCGTTCGTGCTGGACGTGATCAAATGCGCGCCACCTTGGTTTCTTGGCTAGGCCATGACTTGCACGGCAAGCGCATTTTGGATGCGGGCTGTGGCACGGGTGCACTGGCCGTAGAAGCTGCTCGCTTGGGTGCTGAGGTGGTCGCCATCGATTTGTCACCCACTTTGGTCGATTTAGCGCGCGAAAGAATTCCTGCCGACGTGGCGCACTTGGTAGAGTTTCACAGTGGTGACATGCTCGACAAAGGCCTGGGCCACTTTGACCACGTGGTGGCCATGGACTCCATCATTCACTACGACACCGAAGATGCTGTCAATGCCCTCGCCCAATTGGCCGAGCGCACCAGCCAATCCATTGTGTTTACGTTTGCACCGCGCACACCCATGCTGGCGCTCATGATTTCTGTGGGGCGTTTGTTGCCTCGCGGCGATCGCGCGCCTTGGCTTGAGCCCATGGCAGAAACGCGCATTGCTCAGCTCATGAAAACGCACGATGCATTGAACAATTGGCAATGCGCCAGAAGCCACAAAGTTTCCAGCGGATTCTATAAATCCAAGGCCATGGAGTGGGTTCGCTCATGAGAGCCAAGACATTTTCAAAGTACGTCAGGCAGTTGCCTGCGTCCTGGCTGCCCTTTGCCGACGTGACCAGCGCGGGCTTGCCCATGTCTCGGTTGCTGCGCTTGTCTTTGTTCAAATTCACCATGGGCATCACAACCGCCCTCATGATTGGCACGCTGAACCGTGTGATGATTGTGGAATTGGGTGTATCTGCTTGGCTGGTAGCCATGATGTTGGCACTGCCTTTGTTGGTGGCGCCGTTCAGGGCGGTGACCGGTTATCAGTCTGATGTACATGTGTCTGCTTTTGGCTGGCGCAGAGTGCCTTACATGTGGGGCGGCACCCTGATTCAGTTCTTGGGATTGGCGGTCATGCCCTTTGCGCTTTTGGTCTTGTCGGGTCGAGGCCATGTGCCTGTGCCCGACTGGGTGGGGCAAGGCGCTGCAGCGATGGCTTTCTTGATGGTGGGTGCGGGCCTGCAAACTTCTCAAACGGCCGGCTTGGCTTTGGCCACTGACCAAGCCAGTGAAGAAACTCGCCCCCGCGTAGTGGCGCTGATGTACACCATGTTGCTGGTGGGTGCTGTGTTTGGCAGCTTGGTTTACAGCTTCTTGTTGTCTAACTTCACTCCAGAGTATTTGGTACAGACCGTACAGGGTACAGCCTTGGTGGTTTTGATTCTGAATGGCTTTGCACTTTGGAAGCAAGAGCCGCGCAATCCCGAACGCGTGGCCGCATTGAAATCTGAAATTCGTCGACCTTTCCGGCAGGTCTGGGCCGAATTCATTGCCATTCCCCATGCACGTCGATTCTTGTGGGCCACAGCACTTGGCACCATGGCTTTCAACATGCAAGACATTATTTTGGAGCCTTATGGCGGCGAAATTCTCAAGCTCAGTGTTGGCGCAACCAGTGCGCTCACAGCCATGTTGGCGGGTGGCGGATTGTTGGGCTTTTATGTCGCAGGTCGAAAGTTGGCGGGCGGTATTGATCCCATGCGCTTGGCTGCCTACGGTGCTTTGGCTGGCTTGCCTGCTTTCTCTGCTGTGATTTTCTCGGCGCCGTTCGATGCAGGATGGCTCTTTCGATGTGGTGCCTTTGGCGTGGGTTTCGGTGGTGGTTTGTTTGCAGTGGGCACCTTGTTCACTGCCATGCGTTTGGAATCGGCCTTCGTGGGCCTGGCCTTGGGTGCTTGGGGCGCAGTTCAAGCTGCGGCTGCAGGCCTGTCGATGTTCTTTGGCGGCGCACTGCGCGATGTCGTCACCACTCTCAGCAATGAGGGCGCCTTGGGCCCCGCATTGACCGACCCCTCAGTGGGTTACAGCATGGTTTATCACGTCGAAATGCTTTTGTTGTTCCTGACCTTGATTGCGGTTGGACCTCTGATCAAGCGCAGGAGTTTTGTGTCACCCGCAGTACCCCAAACCCTCGGCTTGACCGAGTCTCGTATTTAGATTTTCAGTTGTTCAAAAGGAGAAGTCGTTATGCAAACCGTAGGAAACATTACTGGCTACGTCGATCTAGCGCAATTACTGTTGTATGCGTTTTGGATCTTTTTCGCTGGTCTTATTTATTATCTTGTTCAAGAAGGTCATCGCGAGGGCTACCCCCTTGAGTCCAGTAGCAGCGGACGTGCTGTAGTCAAGGGCTTTCCAATTCCTGAGCCAAAAACATTCTTGTTGGAAGGTGGTAAAAGTGTCACTGTGCCTGACTTGATGCGCAAAGAGCCTGCCTACAACGCTGTGGCCACCAGCCCCACTTCTGGCGCACCCATTGAACCGACCGGTGATGCCATGTTGGCAGCTGTCGGCCCTGGCGTCTACTCCAACCGTGAAGATGTGCCAGAAATGACTTGGCATGGCAAACCACTGATACAACCACTTCGGGTGGTCAGCGAATACACGGTAGCCTCACAAGATGTAGACCCGCGTGGTTTGCCAGTGATGGCGGGCGACGGCAAACAAGGTGGAACTGTTAAAGACATTTGGATAGATTCTGCTGAGATGATGTTTCGCTATTTGGAAGTGGAAATTGCCGGTGGTAAAACTGTTTTGCTACCTGTGATGTTTTCCAGGATTCGCAGAAATCAAGTTGAAGTGAACTCAATTTATGCGCATCACTTTGCCGCTGTACCTACCCTGAAAAACCCTGACCAGATCACCAAACTGGAAGAGGAAAAAATCAGTGCTTACTATGGCGGCGGTACTTTCTACGCCGATGCAAAACGCGCTGAACCGCTGATCTGAGTTTCAGATCTGCGTCACTTGAAGTCGAATTGAAAGTCTGTTGAGGAAAAGATAATGGCGATCGAAAATTTGGGTCACGAATACGAGTTTGAACCGCAATTTGGCTTACCCGAACGCTTACCAAGTGACGAGTTCATTGTTTGGCAGGGCTCGCCCGATGTGGCGGCCTTGGCCTACTCAGCCTTTCACTTCAAAAAGCTTGCGCTTTATTTTTCAGCCTTGATCTTGGTGTGTGCTTGGCCTGCTTTAGAGAGCGGTGCTGGCTCCATGGCTGTTTTGTCGGCCATCAAATGGATTGCCCCTTTGGCGGTCATTGGCATGGCAACTTTGTGGATGCTGTCCTACTTCACTGCTCGAACCACGGTCTATACCTTAACCAACAAACGTGTGGTGATGCGCTTGGGCATTGTTTTGACGGTGTCTTTTAACCTGCCTTTCAAGCAAATAGCATCTGCCGACGTACGCACACACCAAAAAGGGTTTGGCGATATCACCTTGGCCCTTAAAGGCGATGACCGAATTGGTTGGGTGCATTTGTGGCCCAGCGTGCGACCTTGGCGCATTTCAAAGCCTGAACCTACTTTGCGTGCCATAGCAGATGTCCAAATGGTGGCTGAAAAGCTTCGTGATGCATGGACACAAAGCACAGGCCTTGCTGCTAACGCGGTTGAAGCGCAAAGCGAAGCGCCAAATGATCGTCGTGAAGGTGCTTTCGTCCAAGTGAGTGCGACATGACTCAAGCTCAACTCGTTCAATCTTCGGGAGCCCGGATGCCGGTGGCCCCCGATAGCTTTCCTCGCTGGATTCTCTATTTCGCAGCAGGCATCATTGCTTTTTCACTGATTTCGGTTGGCTTGATCCGCATCACAGGCAATGGCCCTGATCAGCTTGCTGCAGCCCCCACAGTTCAGCGCTCATTGATTTTCGAAGATCAAAAAGACGGAGGCGTAAGGGTGGCCGATGGGGTCTCTGGACAAACTCTCACTGTGTTGTATGGCGAACAAGGTTTTGTTCGTGGCGCATTGCGCGCTTTAGCGCGCGAACGCTTTTCCAGAGGCATCGGTGCCGAGCGACCCTTTGATCTGATTGCTCGTGTCGATGGCAGGGTGACATTGATGGATCCGAGCACAGGCCAGCGAATCGATTTAGTGTCATTTGGCCCAACCAATACAGCAGAATTTGCTCGATTTTTGGCCATGCAACCTGAATGAATTTAGGCAGAGTTAGTCAACCATTTTTAAAGTTGGAGTTTTTCTTTCATGCAAGCAAATACAACCATCGATTCTGCCGAAAAAGCATCGCAAAAAGCGGTTGAGAGCACCATGCTCAGCCCCCGTTTTTACACCACAGACTTTGCGGCCATGGACAAGCTTGACATGTCTCCCATGCGCGCTGAGTGGGACAAAATGATGGCGGAGTATGAGGGCGATAACAATCACGATCACTTTCAACGTGACGAAGAATTTACCAAGGAAGTGGCTGAACGATTTTCTCAAGTCAGCCCTGAAATGCGCCAAGAGTTTTTAGATTTTTTAATCTCATCGTTAACTTCCGAGTTCTCGGGCTGTATTCTTTACAACGAAATTTTTAGAAACGTTGAAAATCCAGACATCAAACAATTGATGCGTTACATGGCGCGAGACGAATCACGCCACGCCAGTTTCATCAATCAGTCTTTGAAAGATTTCGGGCTGGGCATTGACCTAGGTGATCTGAAGCGCACCAAAGCCTACACTTACTTCAAACCCAAATACATTTTCTACGCGACCTACTTGTCCGAGAAAATTGGTTACGCCCGTTACATCACCATCTACCGCCAGTTAGAAAAAAATCCAGACAAGCGCTTTCACCCCATCTTCCGTTGGTTTGAGCGCTGGTGCAACGACGAGTTTCGCCATGGCGAATCGTTTGCCCTGATCATGCGGGCCCACCCCCATTTGCTGCGGGGCGGCAATGTGTTCTGGATTCGTTTCTTCTTATTGGCTGTTTACGCCACCATGTTCGTGCGTGATCACACCCGTCCCATGTTGCACCATGCGATGGGCTTGGAGTCTTCTACATACGACTACGAAGTATTCCGCATCACCAACGAAATTACCAAACAAGTGTTCCCCGTCAGCTTGGACATTGACAACCCAGCCTTCAGGGAAGGTATGTCGCATTTGTTCCATGTGCAAACTCAAATGGATGCCGCCAAAGCCCGGGGTGGTTTGGTGGGCAACTTACAGCGTGCACGTTGGGCCATTTCAGGCGCCTTGACCTTTGTGCGACTGTACTTATTGCCAGTCAAACACCACACTTTGCCAGCGCAAGTTCGCATGGTGCCTGCTTGGTAAATTGCTTGCCAACAGACACTGAAAGCCAAGGATGACCGACACCTTCATTGCATTGGGATTTGCGATATTTATCTGGTGGTTCAGCACCGGTATCGTGATTCTTTTGAATCGCATGTCGCGCACGGCCATTACCTTGAGTTTGCTGATTTCCTCTGTATTGGGGCTGGGTGCCTTGGCTGGCTTGTCGCATACAGCGCATCAAACCGGTGTCTTGGGCGCCTACTGCGCTTTCACGTGTGCCTTGTTGGCTTGGGGTTGGAACGAGTTGAGTTTTCTCACGGGTTGGATCACCGGACCGCAAAAAACTGCCATTTTGAAAGATACCGCAGGCTGGCCTCGCTTCGCGGCTTCCTTCAATGCGGTGGTCTGGCATGAGTTGGCTATTCTTTTGGTGGGTCTGGTCATTGTGTGGATCACATGGGATGCTCCGAATCAAGTTGGTACGGGTACTTATTTGGTTTTGTGGATCATGCGGACCAGCGCCAAGTTGAACTTATTTTTTGGTGTACGCAATTTGAGTGAAGAATTTTTGCCAACCCATCTGGCTTACTTGGAAAGCTTCTTCAAGCGACGCAGAATGAATGCATTTTTTCCGTTTGCAGTGGCCTGTGCAAGTGCCTGTTTGTGGCTTTTAGTCGACTATGCAAACCAAACCTCCACCTCACCCGCACAAGTGGTCGGATCTGTTTTGGTCGGTACCATGTTGGCTTTGGCCATTGTTGAACACCTGATGTTGGTTTTACCAGTAGACACCACAGCCATGTGGCGTTGGGCCATTCCCAAGCATCATTCAGAAACACCTGCGGCTTTCGAGGCCCATGTGCCTCCAGTGTTGCCCGCCCATTTGGATACGCATGACAAATCTCTTCAAGTCAATTAACGCCGATGGCGGTGCAGAGGGCGGCGGTGGTAGCCGGAATCACCCCATGAGCTCTGGCTCTGAACCTGGAGATCGTGCCCCAACAGCCATTGTGATTGGCACCGGATTTGGCGGCTTAGCGGCCGCCATTCGTTTGAGCGTCAAAGGTTATCGCGTTCAAATGCTGGAAAAACTGGATGCGCCGGGCGGCCGTGCCTATGTGCACAAACAAGATGGTTTTACCTTCGATGCGGGACCAACCATCATCACCTTGCCGCACCTCATTGCCGAGCTCTTCACATTGTGTGGTCGTGACATGAAAGACCACGTTGATTTGCGCTTGATGTCACCTTTCTACCGCATTCGGTTTGACGACGGTACGCACTTTGACTACAGCAATAACGACGAGGCCATGCTCGATCAAATTGCCCAATTTAGCCCAGAGGATGTTCAAGGCTTTAAGAACCTCATGGTGGCATCCGAGAAGTGTTTCCAACTGGGCTTTGTAGAACTGGGTATGGTGCCTTTTGAAACCATAGGGGATGTGATCAAGGCCATGCCCAACTTGGCGCGCATGCAAGCTTGGCGCTCTATTTACAGTTTGGTGGCCAAGCACATCAAACACCCCAAGCTTCGCATTGTCATGAGCTTTCACCCCTTGCTCATTGGTGGCAATCCTTACTCAGTCACCTGCGTTTATTCGCTGATTCATTCCTTAGAACGCCGCTGGGGCGTACATTCAGCCATGGGCGGCACAGGTGCCATTGTGCGTGAGCTTGTGAAGCTGTTGGACCAACGCCAAGTGCCTATTCGATACAACGCACCCGTCACGCGAATTCGTGTAGAAGGTGGACGTGCCAAAGGGGTTGAGTTGGACAATGGTGAGTTTTTACCTGCCGACATTGTGGTGAGCAATGGCGATGCTGCTTGGACTTACCGCCACCTCATTGAACCGCAGCACCGCAAGCATTGGACCGATAAGCGCATTGCCAAAGGCAAATACTCATCGGGCCTGTTTGTGTGGTACTTCGGCACCAACCGAAAGTACGACGATGTGCCGCACCACATGATGGTCTTGGGCCCACGCTACAAGGGCTTGTTGCAAGATATTTTCAAAAATCACAAGCTGTCTAAAGATTTCAGTTTGTATCTGTACCGCCCTACGGCCACCGATCCATCGCTTGCGCCTGAAGGCTGCGACAGTTTTTATGCGCTTTCAGTGGTTCCCAACTTGAGCAGTGAAACCGATTGGCCGGCCATCACCGAGCAATACCGCGATGCCATTGCCACAGTGCTACAAGAAAGTGTGCTGCCAGACTTGAAGCAGCATGTGGTATCTTCAAAAGTGACCACACCGCAAGATTTTCAAGATCGCTTGTGGTCCTATAAAGGTGCTGGATTTGGCCTCGAGCCCATCTTGATTCAAAGTGCATGGTTCCGCCCACACAACAGAAGCCAAGATGTAGAAGGTTTGTTCATGGTGGGTGCCAGTAGTCAGCCGGGAGCTGGGGTGCCCAGTGTTCTCATGTCCGCAAAAATGCTTGAAACGGTGGTTCCCGATGTCAAATCATTCGTCTGATTCAAGTCTGAATTCACCGCCAGTCTCTTTGCCTTACGATTTAGAGGCCTGTACGGAGCTCATGCGCGGCGGCTCAAAGTCTTTTTTTGCAGCCTCCCGTTTGTTGCCAGTCCGTTTGCGACCTCCCGCCATTGCCCTTTATGCATTTTGTCGCTTGGCCGATGATGCCATCGACGAAGGCGATGACCCCGTCTTGGCCATGACCGACTTGAAGTCGCGTTTGGCCGCCATCTATGCCGGTCGGCCTGGCACTGAAGATGCCGACCGTGCTTTGACCATTGTGGTCCACCGTTATGGCGTTCCCTGTGGTTTGCTAGAGGCCCTGCTAGATGGTTTCTTGTGGGATTCACAAGGCCGGCGCTACGAAACCTTGGCCGATGTAGAGGCTTATGGCGCCAGAGTTGCGGGTACCGTCGGCGCCATGATGTCCATCATCATGGGTGCCAGCTCCGACACCGCCATTGCGCGCGCAAGCGAGCTGGGTGTGGCCATGCAACTCACCAACATTGCCCGTGACATTGGCGACGATGCCCGAATGGGTCGCTTGTACATTCCGCGTGCCTGGTTCCGCGAAATTGGCATGGACGCCGATGCGTGGTTGGCCGATCCAGTGTTTGACTCGCGCATTGCAGGTTTCACCCAACGCTTGTTGCTGCGTGCTGATGCGCTGTACCGCCGAGGTGAATTTGGTTTGGCTGAATTGCCTTGGGACTGTCGCCCCGCCATTCAAGCCGCGCGCTTGGTGTATGCCGAAATTGGCAAACAATTAGAGCGCGATGGCCTCAATTCTGTCGACCACCGAACCGTAGTGTCGACTGCGCGCAAATTGGCCTTGTTGGCACGCGCCGCTGCGGTTGCGGTCAAGGCGCCTGCCGTGCCAGATGTCACGCTCAGTCCTGTTCCCGCCATCCATTATTTGGTCGACATTGTGAGCACAGAGCGCAATCCTTTGGCGCTTGAAAAACCATGGAAACTACCTGTGCGAAGTTTTGACGAGCGTGTGGTCTGGATGGTCGAATTGTTCAGCCGTTTAGAACAGCGCGAAAGAACCCATCGCTAAAGCGATCCATTTCAGTGAACTTGAAAATCATTGAAGTTTTGGTATTGCTGCTTGCGGGCGTTGTGTTTGTGACTTGGCAATTTCGAGACTTGCGCCGTGCCAAAGAAATCACTCGCCGTCAACGTGAAGCTGAAAAACACCAAGCCATGCAGCGCAGTGCCAAGCCAGAAGAAGGTTCAACGGTCACTTCAAAAGGTGATGTTTCATGACGCCTACCCTGAAGGTCATTCACTTGGTGTGTGCTTGCCTGTTCTTAGGCAACGTCATTGTGAGTGGCGTTTGGGCTTTGTTGGCTGAGCGCACACGCAATCACGCCATCATTCAATTTAGCAACAAGATGGTCCTCATCACAGATGCCATGTTCACCTTGGTCGGGGCGGTGGGGGTAGTCTGGACAGGTCATGGCATGGCAGTGAACTTCGGTGGTGGTGCCAGCCACCCTTGGATTCAGTGGTCTTATTGGTTGCTCACTTTTTCGGGTTTGATTTGGCTGTTTGTATTGGTCCCAATTCAATTCAAACAACGCGCTTTGCTCAAGCAATACTCCGAGATCACAGAAGACTATTGGCGACTCTCGCGCATTTGGAAAATAGCGGGCGCCATCTCTACTGTGCTGCCTTTGCCCATTGTTTATTTCATGGTCAACAAGACCGTTTAAACATGGTCAATCCATGCTCCTGTAAGTCTGAATGACATCTTCCAGATCCAATCTCAATGGCCGTGTAGTTTTTATCACGGGCGCCGCCTCTGGCATTGGCGCAGCCACAGCCCTCGAGGTGGTGGCCATGGGTGGCACGCCCGTCTTGGTCGACTGTGATGCGGAGCCTCTTGCCCAAATAGCCTCTTGCTGCGGCCCTGAAACCCTTCATTGGGTGGCTGATGTGACTGATCTGCAAGCCATGCAAGAGGTGGTGGCAAAAACCATTTCAAAAACAGGCCACATTGACATCGTATTTGCCAATGCAGGGGTCGCAGCTTTTGGCCCTGTGGCCTACATTGACCCTGCTGCTTGGAAGCGCTGTTTGGAAGTCAATGTGTTTGGTGTGTTCAACACCATTCGGGCCGCACTTCCTTCCGTCATGGCGCAGAAGGGCTATGTCCTCATCAATGCGTCTTCATCTTCCTTTGCGCATCCGCCTGTCATGTCGGCCTATGCGGCCAGCAAGTCTGCCGTTGAGGCCATGGGCAATTCATTGCGCATTGAAATGGCAGCGCATGCTGTAGGCGTGGGCGTGGTGCATGCAGGTTGGGTTCGCACGCCTTTGGTCACGGAAGGCGCCTTGCATCCTGGCTTTGTCAGATTGCGCGCCACCATGCCGGGTCCTTTGAACAGCGAAACCTCTCCAGAAGAAACGGCACGCATCATTGTGCAAGGCATGCTGCAGCGAAAGCGCAGGATTTGGGTGCCAGGTTGGTTGAAAATTCTTTTTGCATTGCGGGCTTTGCTTCACTTGCCGTTTGCTGAACGCGAGCTGTTGCGAGCAGCACCTGAGATAGAAAGCATTTACCTCGAAGGCTTAGAAGCTGAGGGCGCATTGGCTTCCAGCTTTGGCCCTAGAGAACGAGAGCGCACCTTGGCCAGAGCCAAGCTTCAAGACTGAACTGAATTAAGCACGCCGCGGCATTCGCCACGGCAACATCAGTTGCACAGGCAATGACACCAGCCTAGGAATATCCAAAGACTCATGCACTGCCGTGACGTTTTCACCCAGCAATTGGGTACGCAGCAAAGAGCGAACATAAAAAGGGGTGTCTTCTAAGGTGCTGAGCACTTGGGGTGCTTGGCCAGATTCACTGCACATGCCCCGCGAAAGTAACCAACCCGAAGAGGGTAAGTGGTGCCTTGCTGGTGCTTCAAACGGTGTGTAACTGCCGTCGGGTGAAAAGCGTTGCGCGACTACGCGGCCTGGGCCATTTTTGGGCCTGACGTCATACACCACGCTGGTATCGCCATTGGCCATTTCTGCGCGCGCCCAGTCCCAATCTTGAAAGCCATTTTCAACCGGCTCGTCGCCTTCGTTGGAGTCCATGTAGGCATGGCCACGCCAATTGAAGTGAGGCTTTTCCATTTCAACTTCCACACGGGAGCAGGGCGCAATAGGGCCCCAGCGGTGCAAGCCTTGGTTGTCTAAGGGGGTGACAAATTGGCAGAGTCCTTCTGGCCGCACAGTGACGCGGCCCCGAACTCGCATTGGAATGGGCACATTGATTTCATCAATCTCAATGGTGAGTGCTTGCCCGTCCCAGTGCAAACTGCTAGGACCAATTTGGTAATGCTGAGCGCTGCGCTGGCAATGGCTTCGACCGCGCTCAGTCATGGTCCATCGCTTGCCGCCCTTGCCGTACAGCGCCACGTTCAAAGCGCAGTGATTTTCAGGGTCCGCCACACCGCCACCACGCTTTCGCGCTAAAGCGTAATAGGGCGAAAACACACTGCCCACAAAGGCAATGATAGAGAGGCCGTACTCACCGTCGTCGCTTAGCGCGTCGACATACCACCAGAGATAACCACCCGGCGGGACAACTTGGTCAAACCGAGGTCCGCCATCAGTGTCGCGGCCGCCAAACGTCCCGACATGGCCGCCATGGGCACGCCCGGCCCCGGGTGCACGCTGCCCCCCGCTGTGTAAAGACCCGGCACTTTGCTGCGCGATGAGGGACGGGCGAATGCCGACATCCAGCCGTGTGTCGCCTGACCATAAAGGGCGCCACCGCTGCCCGGAAATAGGCGCGCAAAGTCCTGCGGCAGCGTACGCACCACTTGCTGTGGTGAGGCCTCGATCTCTAGGCCACAGCGACGCATCAGCGCTAAACTGCTCGATTCGCATGCATGTATCTCCGATGAATTGAAGGAATGAGTGTCGCCATCAGCGGGCGCATTGACCAAGCACAAAATTCTTTCCAAGCCAGATTGGGCCAGACCCGCGTCGCTTCTGTCTTGGGCACAGACGTAGACCGTACCTTGCTCGGGCAGTCTGCGCTTTTGAAAAATATCGTCAAACTCATGCCGGTAATTTTGATTGAAAAATACGTTGTGTCGCACCAAAGGAAAACCACTGGTTTTAGCATGCATCGACAAGGTGAATGCTGACAAAGATCGTTGGCTTGCGGGTACGGCTTGAAAGCTGGGACGCACTGCATCCCCAAGAAGTCCTTGAGACAAAGCGGCCGCATCACCATTGAAAATAACATGATCCGCTTCAATGGTTTCGCCTGAATCAAGATGTACGCCACTGACACGTCCGCCTTGTGTCAGTATGCGCTCACACGCATTGCCGTAGCGAGATTTCACACCCCATTTTTCACCCAACTGGGCCAGCGCTTTGGCCACTTCAAACATGCCGCCTGACACCGACCACACCCCATCCAACTCCACCTGTGCCACCAGCATCAAGGTGGCAGGTGCAGACCAAGGGGAAGCGCCGCAGTAAGTGGCATAGCGGCCAAACAATTGTTGTAAGCGAGGGTCGTGAAAGTGCCGACCCAAACTGCGCCACAAGCTGGCGAAGGGCCCCAAACCCGTGAGCGTGGCCAAGCCTTGAAAGCCCAGGTCGCCCACCATGCCCAGAAGCGTGGGCCGCTCACTTCGAATGTAGGGTTTCTCAAGCGCATCGTACAAGCTGCGGGCTTCTTTGCAGAAACCTAAAAATCGACGCGCTTCTTGGGGGCTGCTGAAGGCGGCAATGGCATCTGCTGTGCGACGGGTGTCTGACAACAAATCAAGTGTCTGAGAATGGCCATCCCATGCATGCCGGGCCAGTACGCCAATGTCTTCTAGTTTCAAAATGTCAGCGAGTGAGGTTCCCATCTCCTGCAACATTTGATCCAAGACCCAACGCATGGTGAAAACTGTGGGCCCCGAGTCAACGCCCACACCATCCACTTGAACTTGTCGAATTTTGCCGCCAGGTGTTGCTGCGCTTTCAATGAGCGTGACATCCAATCCGCGGTGGGCTAAAACCAGCGCGCTGACCAAACCGCCAATGCCTGCGCCCACCACCACTACACGCGGTGTGATGCGCATTGCATTAGGCATAGACCTTGCCTTGCCACTGACCCTGTACTTTCAGAGGCACAAATCGAGCAAACATGGACTCTGAAAAATAGTCGTTTTCTGCAGCCGCCTGAATGGCTTCTAAGTGTGAACCTGAACGCGCGTAGGCATTCATGTCGGTCACACTGTCCCAAATGCTGAAAGTGGCTTGTCGAACAAAAGGGGCTTCACCCAAGCCGACCGCCAATTGACAGCCTTTGGCCTCCGCTAGGGCGTTTTGAGAGGGGGGCGCATGCCGCCAAAATGCTGGCGCTTTGGCCAACTTGATGGAGGCTCGCGTGAGTGCTGCAACGGGCCCTTTGATGGGTTGAGCCGCACACACATCCAATGATTGGCCATCCCAGCTACCACGGCAAGACCAAGTTTTGAGAAGGACCCAACACAACTCGTTGGATCGCTCTTGGTAGGCTTCAATCACACTCGATTGGTCAATGAAGGCTTGGGCTGTTTGCATCGATTCAAACAAGCCAAATACGCCTTGTCGCGAAGGACTAGGGCGAAGTCCAAAGCCGCCTTCATAGCCGCTGCCCAAAACTTTTGAAAACAACAATCCGGGAGTGCCTTGCAATGATTGCGGCCCTTTCACTATGCGTGACCAGCCCCACAAACGCGCGGCATGCTTGATGTCAGCCAACAACAACACGACCACTTGGTCGTTGTTGGTGGATGTTGGCGTGACGTGCATGGTTTCATTTTCAATAAAAAAAGGCCTGAACCTTTACGGGTACAGGCCTCTTGAGTTTCAGAGCTTAGGGCTTTGCTGCGAGGGTTTGAAGCTCTGGAAAGTCTTTAGCCATTTTGGCACCATACAGCGGTTTGTAAGCGCCTTGGTGGCATGTGCTGCAATTGACTTTGGCCACATCTCCCTTGGGACCCAAGCGATTGGCTGGGAACTTGTCAGTCAGCGGAATGATGTACTCGTTGTTCAAGTCACGTGCCATCCGAATGCCATGCCATGCCGTCACTCGCTGTGGCCGGGACTCTTCCCACGATGCGAAGTTGCGCGTGTTATGGCAATACGTGCAGTTCACACCCAAGGACTCAGACATGTGCACCATCAGCGAATAGGTAAATTCGGCTTGCTTGGTTGATGCTCTATTGGCATAGGAACCCGCACCGGTCATGGCAGTGTCGCTGTTGACACGAATTGGCAGTGCATCCTTGAGGTAAGGCGTAAAGGGGTCAGACGGCAAAGAGGACAATCCAGCTGCTTTGGTGGCCATATTTTGGCCTGCCAAATCACCCAATAAGCTATTTGCATAGAGGCGATCTTTTGGAGCTGTCCAGACTTGAGTCGGAACGTTGTTGCCACGGTGACAGGTGTAGCAGGTGACGCCTGTCTCAGCGACGTGCGCCTTGTAGTCTTGATTGACCTTCTGTGTCATCTCAATCATGCGGCGCGCCACCACCTTGGTGTACTTCTCGTCATCCGCAAAATTTTGAACATTGTGGCAATAAGCACAACCAGCCTCTGGCGCAACCCATTGGGTAATGGAGGCCATGTGGCGGTTAAACTGACCGACGCTCAAATCGCCCAAAACTTGAACGTTTTTGTAAACGTCCTTGGCCTTGGGGCCTTCGGCGTCAGCAGCGTCTGGCGCAGCAGGTGCGGCGTTCAAAGACGCCTGCTTGGCCAGTGTGCGCGGGTTGTAAATTTGCTCCATGCCCGTACCACGGTAACCCGTTTGAACCGTCTCGATGGGGGGTCTTTCACAACCCGCCAACATCACAGCAGCCATCAGGCAAAGTGCAGTTTTAAAAATTATTTTCATGGTTTCACTCCCAGAATAGCGGGGTCGACCACAACAGGGGTGACCAATGGGTAGGCTGGTACGACATGGTGTTTGACTGACCAGAGGTACCAGTTGTCAACGACGGTTCCTGTGAGCAAGATACCGATACCACCCACCAAGGGGCAGAGCACGGCGAACCACCAAGCCCAGCGGTGAATGGATTCCATGGTGGCGTTAAAGCCCATGGTCCAGCGCCAGAACAAGCCAGCACGCTCAGAAGCTGTGCCGCGGTCTACGATTTGTTCAATCTCACGCTCACCGCCATAACGGCCTACTGCCAAAATGGTAGCGCCGTGCATTGCAAACAACAAGGCAGAGCCATACAAGAACACAATGGACAATGCATGGAACGGGTTGTAGAACAGGTTGCCGTAGCGCAGTGAGATGGCCGATACCCAATCTAAGTGCGGAAAGATACCAAACGGTACGGCCTCAGACCAGCTTCCCATCATGATAGGGCGGAAGAAACCGCAAACCAAGTAAAGCCAAATGGCTGCCGCAAAAGCCCAAGCCACATGGGTACCTAAACCCAGCTGTCTGGCGCGTCTGTAAGTGCGAGCCCACCACAACATGATGGAGATGGTGAGCAAGAAGCCCACAATGAGCCACCAGCCGCCTTCTGCCAACGGGGGAATACCCAGACCATAAGCAGGTGGTGGAGGTTCAAGAGCTAGCCAGAACAACTGACGGATCAACTGAATTGGATTCCAGTCAACCGAAGCCAACATGTTAAAGCCAATGATGTTGAAAGCGGCCATGCCGAAGATCAGGGACGCTACACCGAGCGAGCCAAGATAAACAGGACCGATTTGCGCATTGCCAATGCGACCCAAGAGGTGCACCAGGAAGGGTTTGCCCGTGCGCTTGTCATCGTCGCGCGGTAATTCAATGCCATCGTGCAAAGGCCCGACGGGCTGCACCGAGGTGAAAAGATTTTGGTATTCGGCCATTTCAATTTCCTCTCTTTTAATTAGGTACGCCAGATGGGCATGTTGAGCCACCAGCCCCACCACTCAGGCCAAGCGCCGGTCCAGAACGGACCACTCACCACAATACAAACAATACCGAACCAAACACCTGCCAGTGCCAAGAACAGGCCCAAGCGGTGAATGCCCAAAGTACCGACGGAATAACCAATGAGGTCACGGAAGAAGGTATCCTCATGCTCAGGTGACTTCACGACTTGTCCCTTGCCAGGATTGGTGGCGGACAACACCAACCCGCCGTGCATCGAGAGGGCAAGCGTTGCTGCGAAGAACAAGCTGGCTGCAATCATGTGCCAAGGGTTGTAGTGAAAGTGCAAGTACTGATAGGCCGTGTTGCTGACCCAGTCAAGGTGACTGTAGATGCCATAAGGGAACGCATGGCCCCAAGCACCCATGAGCACTGGTCGAATGACTTGCAAACTCACATACGCCAAGATGGCCATGCCGAAAGCAACAGGCACATGCAAGCCCATGCCTAACTTTCGGGCAATTTCAACTTCACGCAAAGCCCAAGACACAAATGCGCCAATGGCACAGACCGTGATCAATTGCCAAAGCCCACCTTCCATCATGGGCGCTAAACGCAAGCCATAAGAAATATCGGGAGGTGCAATGTTAATTTGCCAAACATTCCATGTAGGGCCCATTGCTGCGCCCCACAAAATCATGGTGGTGCCCGTGAGCACAAAAAACATCGTTGTGATTCCAAAGAATCCGACATAAAAAGGACCGACCCAAAAATCAAACAGGTCGCCCCCAAAAAGTGTGCCGCCGCGTACGCGGTATTGGCGTTCAAAACTCAGCATGGACATAGTTGCATCCTCCGACCGATTGACTGTTTGTGAGGTCTTGTAGGCTTTAAATTAAAAAAATCAAAAGGACAGACGCATCGTTCAAATGAATTGAGCGAGGTGCGTCTGTCGACATAAAGACCAGTGGTCCTTATTTTTGCGGCAAAGCCGCATTTTGTGGCTGTGCTTTCGCCGCTGCGGCCTTGGCCGTATCGGGATGCCAGCTGTTGATGTTGTATCGATCGCCACTGATCTGGATCAGGTGAATCGATGTTGAAATAAAGGCAATCAAAAGTCCGGTTAGAACAATTGCCTTGCGGGGATCTATCACACGCCACATGCGCCACATAGTAATTTCCTTTCTTAACTCAATTGAGAAATAACGGTGTAGACAGAAGACTTCACTCCGTCCAAAGTGCTCGTTGAACCCTCGGCCCCAGGGAGCCAGCTACGCCAGTCAAGAACCAGCAACTGTCCCGCCAAAGCGAGAACCATGAACACTAAAAAAAGCAAAACATAAGTCACCCCGTAACCATCGAAATGGTCATGAGATTGAGCCGTCGTTGTGCGATCGTTCGGGTGGGTCATACTTTCCTCCGTTGAATGGTTTTTTTAGAACCAGGGACGCCAGATCCACACTAAGCTGTGGGCGAAGAAAGCTCCCGCAGCCCACAACAGGTAGCCCTGTATGAAGTACTGGTGGAACTCTTGGGCTTCTTCGTCTGTCAGCCCTGAAGGGTTAGCTGCATCAGTCATAGTTTGTGCCTCTCTCTAATTGCCTTTCGGCGACTCCCTGCACCCTTGCGGATACAGGACGGACTGTTGTGGTTTTCACACCGCAACAGGTGGACCTCCGGACGAGCCGAAGGATTGGACGGTCTGGCAAATTCAGGAACGCATCTTTCATGCATGTGCTCCTTCATTTGCTTTTCCGAACAATTCTGTGAATCTGTCTGCCTCGACATGAGAGCGGCCGGTTTCCCTTGCATCTCGCTCTGCTTGATCGCGCATTCTTTTCGCTGCTGAAATTCGAACCAAAACAGGTTGTTGTTCCAGCAGTGCATCCAACCGGTCTTGAGCCTCAGACTCCCATGGAATAGTTGTATTTGGAGCGGAGCGACCCAAGGTGCCTTCAATCTTGTCCATCTCGGTGCCCAAGGGCAGGATGTGGAAAAGCGCATCAAACAGACCGTTGCAAAACTCTTGAATGATGTAAGTCGCACCGGCATAGCCCATGAAGGGTGTGCCGGTGTGACGGCGAATGATGGGCAGGGGAAAACTGGCAGGGATGAAGCTGGTCTTCATCATGCCGCCGCCGCCACACTCGGCCAAATAAATACGTTCGTTGTAGCTGCCGTACAAAATGAGTGGCGTTTTTTCAGTGACCAGTTTGCGCACTTCTTCGTTGTCGGTTTTGGCCCCTGCAATGCGTGAGATTGCAAAGTTGCAAGGAAGGCCCATTTCGTCTTCTAAGAAATGTCGAATACCGCGTGTGTAGGTTTCGTTGGCCACCACGCCAAAGTTGGCAGTGCCAAAAAAGTCTTGTGTGACTGAGCGCCACAAATCCCAAATGGGTTTGATGGTGCTGTGCTTTTCTCTTTCGATGAAGGGCTCTGGATCGAGGCCAAGCAATTCGCCCAAAGAGCGCAAGAATTTGGTGGTGCTGTGCAAGCCAATGGGGGCTTGCAAATAAGGCCGCTCTAAGGCTTCGCAAAGCATGCGACCAAATTCACGGTACATGCAAATGTTGACATCGGCTTCAACCAAACGCGACACGTCGGCCAGGTGCGAGCCCAATGGGAAGACCATGTTGACTTCGGCACCAATGCCTTGCACCAAGCGGCGAATTTCAGCCAAATCGCTGGGCGAGTTGAAAGTGCCGTAGCTGGGCCCAATGATGTTGACGCGAGGGCGCTCGCCCTCTTTGCGTTCGCGCTTGGGCACATGCTTCATGCCATATTGCTGCCACAGCCAGTACATGGCGCGGTTGGCGCATTGCCACTGATCTTCGTCGATGGTACGCGGTAAGAAGCGTTGCAGGTTGGTGCCCTCTGGCGTCACACCGCCACCAATCATTTCTGCAATGGAGCCCGTGACCACCACGGATGGCAAATCGGGGTTGAGCATGGCGTGCGCACGGCGCATCGCGCCCTCTGTGCCTTCGCGGCCCAACTGTTCTTCTGCCAAACCCGTCACCACAATGGGCAACTCATGAGGGGGTAATGCATCGGTGTAGTGCAGAACCGACGTGACAGGCAAATTCTCGCAACCCACTGGGCCGTCAATGACAACTTGCAAGCCTTTGATGGCGGTGAACACATACACCGCTCCCCAATAGCCCCCAGCGCGATCGTGATCAAGAACTAGCATCAGATCATCGCCTCCGCTTTGCGTTTTTTGGCTTGCTTCTCAAGCTGCCTGCGCGTTTCAGCTTCAAACTCTGGGCGGTTTTGCGGCACCCCGTGCGAGGCCTCCCAAACGCCAGAGGCATGGCCAGAGCCGGTGTCGCCAAAGAAGGCTTTCATTTCGTCGAAACGTGTCTTGTTGGCAATGGCGCCATTGATTACCTGCGCCAAAGAACCTGCACCTGCAGGACCCATCAAGGGGCGTGCAGAAATGAGGTTGGTGAAATACAAGCTTGGAATGCTGAGTTCTTTGGCAGCCTGCACCACCGGTGTGGTGCCAATGGTGAGGTCGGGCTTCCACTCGTGCATGGCGGCCAAATCTTGTTCAAGTGAAGCGCGGTATTGAACGTGCACGCCATGTGCTTCAAGCCACTCACAATCGGGTGCGCTCCAAGGTGTGCGAGGGCAGGCTGTGCCCACATAACGCAAATCGGCACCACTCTCTACCAGCAAACGCGCCACCAACAACTCAGAGCCTTCGTAGCCACTGAGGGTGATGCGGCCTTTGATGGGAGACTTGGCCAAGCTGCCTTTGATGGCGCCGAGCATGATGTTTTTCACCATGTCAATTTTGGCTTGCGGTACGTTGGCCGCATTGCCAATGGCTTGCAGCCAAGCTTCGGTGCCGTCATGGCCTACTGGCGCTGAACCCACAATAGGGCGGCCTGCCGCTTCAAATTCGCGAATGCTGGCGGTGTAAAACGGATGGATAGCGGCCACTGCTGTGCAATCGAGCGCTGCATACAGTTCGCGCCACTCACGCGTGGGCACCACAGGACCCGCTGCAAGGCCCATAGGCTCAAGCATGCGGCCAATGATGATGGGATCGGCGGGGAACATTTCACCAATCATGGTGATGGTGGGCTTGTCGGAACGGCCCGTGCGCGGCGCCTGAACAGGACCTGCCAAAATCTCTTCACGCGCGTATTTGAGCATGGCACCAGCCAAAACATCTTTGGCTTCTGCGTGTGTGGGGACACCGAAACCAGGCACGTCGATGCCGATGATTCGCACGCCATTGATTTCTTTGGGCAGCAATTGCAAGGGCACACCACTGGCGGTGGGCACACACAAATTGATGATCACAATGGCGTCGTATTTTTCGGGATCGGCTTGGTCGTAGACAGACTCGCGAATGTCTTCAAACAACTTGCCTGTGACCAGCGACTCAGAATTAAAAGGGACGTAGCCCACACTGCGGCGCGCACCATAGAAGTGAGACGTGAAGGTGAGGCCATACACGCAGCAAGCAGAGCCCGACAAAATGGTGGCGGTGCGGCGCATGCGAAGACCCACACGCAATGAGCCAAATGCAGGGCACATGCTTTGGGGTTGATCGTGTGGACCGGCTTTGGGATCGACAGGATAGTCTTTGGCATATTGCGCCAACACTTCAGACTTGCCTGAAGCCTTGGCAGCAGCCAACATTTTTTCACCACCAGAATGACAGCCCATACCATCACCCTCGATGGTGGTGCTCATGCCCGCTGGCGCCTGTGAGGCTGGGACGATGGGAATCGTTTTGCTCATGATGTCAGACTTCGTCGTACACAACTTCGAGCGTGGGCTTGCTGGTGTCTGTCTTGCCGCACATGTCAAATTGGGTGGCTGGCTCGAGCACCACATCGCGTCCCACCGCAGAAGCTGCAAACAAGCCCAATAATTGGTCTTGTGTCATGGGGTTGGGACGGATTGGCACTGAAGTGGCCACATTGGCTGCCAATTCGGCAAACATGGGACCCCAAACAGAGTCGGGACGGCCAATGATTTCGTAGCTGGCGCTCTTTCTGCGAATGTCTTCATTGGCAGGAATGGTGGACAGAACAGGGATGCCCACTTTGGTGGCAAAGTTGGCAGCCTCACCAGTGCCGTCGTCGCGGTTGATAACCATACCGGCCACGCCCACATTGCCGCCCAACTTGCGGAAGTATTCCACCGCTGAGCACACGTTGTTGGCCACATACAGGGACTGCAAATCGTTGCTGGCCACCACAATTACTTTTTGGCACATGTCACGTGCAATGGGCAAACCAAATCCGCCGCAGACCACGTCGCCTAAGAAGTCGAGTAGCACGTAATCAAAGCCCCACTCGTGGAAGCCAAGTTTTTCGAGCAATTCAAAGCCGTGAATAATGCCTCGGCCACCGCAGCCGCGTCCCACTTCTGGGCCACCCAATTCCATGGCATACACACCATCGCGCTTGAAGCAAACGTCGCCAATGGCAACTGCTTCGCCAGCGAGTTTTTTCTTGGAAGAGGTTTCGATGATGGTGGGGCAAGCGCGGCCACCGAACAACAAACTGGTGGTGTCACTTTTTGGATCGCAACCAATGAGCAAAACTTTTTTGCCTTGCTGCGCCATCATGTAGCTGAGGTTGGCCAGCGTGAAGCTTTTGCCAATGCCGCCTTTGCCATAGATGGCAATGATCTGAGTTTCTTTGGTGACCTCAGAAGTGGCCACAGGAGTGGGTTCAATGGCTGCTTCAGTGCGCAAAATGTCGCGCATGAAATTCACAGGTGCTGTAGAAGGAATCGAACTCGAGCTCATACTACTTGTCTCCAATCAAGAACCATCTTTAAACAATCGGCGTCGCCGAACGCGGTGCGGTAGGCGATATCTGCTTGGCTTGCATCGTGTTGATGCGTGATCAATCCATCGAGTGACAAACGGCCATCGCCAGCCAGAGCAATGACGGCAGCCAGGTCTGGAGGTGACCATTGAGCGGCCACTCGAATGCGTGCTTCGCGCATGAAGGCCGGCGGGAAAACAAAGGAAAGCGGTGCGTCGTAAAAACCTGCCAGAACCACTTCGCCGCCTGGGGCCAAACGGCCAATGAGTTCATCGAGCAGCGTGCTGGCGCCGCTCACATCGCATATGCACTTGTAGTTTTTGCGGCTGTCGGTGCTGGGATCAATGACCTCGTAGCCCATTGCGCCAGTGCGGCGTGCAGGGTTGGTTTCCCAAACCACAGGATGGCCGCCAGCCAACACGGCAAGCCTGGCAATCATTCGACCCAAAACACCGTGACCCACAATCAATTCGGGTTGCTGTGTGCCAGGTGCGCTGTGCGCGTGATAGGCCGTGGCAGCCAGAGCAAACAAAACACCTTGCTCGGCCAATGATTCTTGGATGGGCAAAGCGCGTGCAGAAGGGATGACCAATTTGGAGGCAGAACCGCCAAATAAATTTCGGGCATCTTGGAAACATTGTGAGCCTGGGATGTACACCCGTGTGCCCACTTTCAATGTGGCTTGATCGCCTGCGTCCACCACGCGGCCGACAGTTTCATAGCCTGGCACCAAGGGGTAGCCCATGCCTGGAAATGCGGGCATGGTGCCCTCCCACAGAAGACGTTCTGTGCCCGTGCTGATGCCACTGAATTCGACCTCTACTTGAACGTCTGCCGCACCCATTTGGGGCAATGACAAAGCTGTCAATGCCAATGACTTGGGCTGCTGAAAAACGATAGCGGTAGACTGCATATGTGTATAGTTACTCTTACAGTGATCTATGTCAATAAATATTTACAAATAATGTTTGTTATTGGGGAAAACCCTGAGATTTTCTGCCCACCAAGATTTGCGTTTGCAAGGGCATGGGGTTGGGCACAAGCTCCAAGTTGGAGAAGCCAGCCTCTTTCATCATGGCCATCAATTCGCGCGGTGTGCGCAACCTGCCAGCACCCATGGCCAGCAAGTAAAAGTGAAAATACGCATCGCCTTGTGGGGTTTCGTCGGGCTCTTGGGCCATCGGCTCTGCCAACAGCAAAGTGCCGCCCACAGGCAGTGCTTCGTAGATGGCTCGAAGGGCCGTTTTGACATCGGCATCGGGATGGTCATGCGCCACGCGGATGAGGGTGACCAAGTCTGCGCCGCGGGGCAATGCGTCTTCTAAAAAGCTGCCGGGGTTGGCTGTGGCGCGGTCTGCAATGCCTTGCCGCTCAAAGTTGGCTTTGGCCAGTGCGGCCACCTCTGGCAGGTCAAACAAGTGCAACTGCAAGTGTTTGGCGTGTTGCGCCAAGCGGCCTAAAAATGTGCCTTGGCCGCCACCGACATCGAGCACACAGCGGTGCTCAGCAAACGAGTAGCTTGCAAAAATTTCATCCACCACAAAGGGCTGCGAGGCAGACATGAGATTGGAGTAGCGTGCAAATTTTTCAGCTTGTGCGGCATTGCTTGCTGCGCGTTGTGCGTTCTGCTCTTCGATGGTGTAGGGCCAGTACTGCGACATAGCACCAGGCTGCTCTGTGCCCTTGAGCATGGCCACTGGGTCTTGCATGTCTTGGTAGAGCACAGCGTGGTGTTCAATCATGGCGCGGATGCCCACATGACCTGCCACAGGTGCACCCAAGGCACCCAAGCCGTAGCGGCCTTCGCTGCGCAAATCTAGCAAACGCAAAGCCAGTGCCGATTGCAGCAATCGCTGTAAGCCAGCCACTGGCAGGTTGGTCAATTGGGCCAATTCTTCGAGGGTGCGAGGGCGCTCCGCCACCGTTTCCAAAATACGCAAACGAACACAAGCCAGCAGCACTTGCGAGTAAACAAAACCCGCCATCAAGTCAAACACTTGGCGCGCACGGCGTTGGGTGATCCAACGGGTGAGTGGGTTGGAAACGCTCCAGCGGTACAAAGAGGTGCTGGTCATCATGCGATCCCAGACCGCGGCCAGCGAGTCTCGCCAAGGCGTTTTGCGTGACATGCGCTGAGCAGATGAGGCCAGATCCAGCGTTTTCATGTGGGGGTCCTGTGCTTGGCTAAAGAGCGAAATTGCAAACCGAAAGTTTGGAAAATTCGGAAAGCTAGATCAGTGAGAAACACTTTGGCTGCTGCTGGCGCGAAAAGCCATGAAAGCCTCACGCGGCACCAAACGCTCAGACTGTTGCATCACCAACTCGCGCATCGACTGGGCATTGGGGCCCTCTGGAATGGAGTCGGAGGCGGCTTGAATGAGCGATTCAAAATGCTTGATGGCACCTGACAATCCGAGGTTGGCAATGGCATTGGGCCTGTCGTGTTGGGCGTCTTGGCCAACGGGCTTGCCCAACAAATCGGCTTGACCCATCACATCCCGAATGTCATCGGCCACTTGGTAAGCCTCACCCAAACAATCGCCCAAACCTTGCCATTGCTTGGGGTCTGCGCCGGCGCTCAATGCGCCTGCACTGGTAGCGGCCACAAACAGGGCACCTGTTTTGGCGCGCTGGTATTGCATGAGGGAAACACGAGACTCGGATTCCCAGGCTTGACCTGCCACGATGCCCGCGGGCATGCCTACACAAGAGGCCAAGATTTGGATTAAAGCTGGCAAGCGAAGCGGTGATTGGGTGGCCCCTGTCGCCAAAGTTTGAAAGGCCAACACGATCAGTGCATCGCCTGTGAGCACGGCCAAAGGCTCGCCATATGCGTAGTGCACAGAGGCCCTGCCGCGGCGGGTTTGGGCATCATCAAAACAAGGCAAGTCGTCGTGAACCAGGGAGGCGCAGTGCATGAGTTCAATGGCCACTGCCACGCTTTCGCTCAAATGCGGATCGTCCATGCCGCAAGCCTGTGCCACTGCCAAGGCCAACTGAGGCCGGACGCGAGCACCACCGGGAAACACTGCATGGCGCACCGCACCAGCCAACTTGGGAGGGCAATTGGGGTCATCGGCAGACGCCAAGGCCTGGGCCAAACATTGCTCGATTTTGGTGATTGCCTTCATGTATTTGTCTCCGATGGATGTTCAAACCATTCGCTTAGTGACAATTTCAGTTGTCAATCAAATGTGTCAATCAATATAGACACAAGGAGTGTGTCTGTCAACCGTAGTTGCCTAGGTTTTTTGAATTAATTTGCAGGTGCGCTAGATGGCATGCCAAGGGGCCAGATCACATTGGCCACCCACTCGGCTTGCTCCTCATGGGCCAGGTGCCCTAGGTTGGGCAGCGAAACGATGTCTTGTGTTCGCAAATGTGAAAGGGTCTCTGCCACGCGGTAGGCCACAGAGGGCGGCACAATCCAATCTTGTGAGCCGACGATCAAGGAAAGAGGGTCTTCAAGCGTGCGAAGTCGCTCCCAAAAGGTGTGCAAATCCCAGTGCGCCATCATGTAAAGCGCGGCTTGTGCGTGAGAGGGCTTGCTCATCAAGGTTTTGTAAAGCCTTGACCCTTCTTCATCCAGTTTGGAGCCCGTTCCCTCCAAAAGCTTTTGCAAAACGGATGGACGAGCGGCTTGCCATGCAAACAACTCGGGCAAAAAAGGGGCCTTGGTCATGACCTTGGCCAAGGGTGAAAAAAATTGTCCCGCAACACCATCCAAAGGCAACAAAGCACCATTCAAGGAGACCAAGCGCTGCGGTTGCAAATGGCCGTTGAGTGTCAGCATGCAGGCCACAGCAGCACCAGCAGAATGGCCCACCACCATGTTGGGCTTGATTTGCAGATGAGCCATCAACTCGGCCACGCCTGCTGCCATGCCAGGAATTGAAAACAAAGTGGCAACGTCTTTGGCCTGCGGCATCGAGGTAAAACCATGGCCTGGAAAGTCAATGGCGATCACGGTGTAGTTGTCACTCAACAAGGGCAGCAAGTGACGCCATGAATGGGTCGAAGCGCCTGTGCCATGCAGCAACAAGATGCTTGAGGCGCGAGGGTTGGGGTGCTGCGCCATTTGCACATGCCAGCGAAGCCGCGGTGTTTCAATGAAGCTTGAGAGATGACGCAATGGCCAATGTTGCCCCTCTGTGTCCCAGTCTAATGCTTGGCGTGTGCTCACATTCAATTTCACATCAAGCGCGGCCAGCCACCGCGCGAACCGCTTGGTTCAAGGAGTTGGCCCCAGCGTAAGGCAAGGCCAAGTATTGCGCACCCATGACTTGGGCTAAATGTTTGGCGGCATCTTGTGCTTGAGGGGAAGTGTCTACCAGCAAAGTGCTAAAGCCTTTCAAGCGCATTTCTGCAGCCGCAGACAAAGCGTCTGCTGCTGCCTGCGCGCGGCCCGGACGGCCATCGCGTGCAATATTGCCTTTGCCATCTGTGAGCATCACCACAATGGGCGTTTCGCCTTTTTTTCTCAACTGATCGGCCAACAACATCGATGCGTCAATGGCATGCGCCAGCGGTGTACCACCACCACCGGGCAAACTGGCCAAGCTTCTTTTGGCACGCGCCAAAGAGCGCGTTGGGGGCAGAATCAATTCCGCCGTTTGTCCTCGGAATGCCAGTACGGCCACACTGTCGCGCCGCACATAGCAGTCGGCCAGCAACAACTCCACCGCGCCCTTGGCTTCGGCCAAACGGTTGAGTGCAGAGGAGCCCGATGCGTCCACCACAAACACGGTGGTGGTCTGACCCGACTGACGAAAACGCGTGACATGGAAGTCTTCTTTGCGCACCACGATGCGCTGCTTCTGACCCGCAGAAATGGTCTGTTGCCTTTGCCTTAATTTTTGCCAAGGTGCAGCGGCCCTCAGTGTTTCAAGCACATTGATGCGCTGGCCTGCGCGAGGCTCTCCTTTGCGCGCTCCAACGGGTCTGCCGCGCAAGGCGTTTTTTTGCAGGGCGCCCGCGCTGCCAGAGGTGGGTGTTTTCGCGCGTTGCAATTGGCCAATTTTCAAACTGGCCAAGAGCCCTGCTGGAATGGCGGCTTGAGCTGCTTCGAGCACCAATTCGGCCAAATTGTCGGGCAGGCTAGGCGCATCGTTAGAGTCGTCTTCGGTGTCTTCTTCTGTTTTGTTCTGATCTTGATTTTCAGTTTCTGGCCCGTCAGATGCCGCTTGAGGTACTGGCGGTGGATTCTCAGAGTTTTCAGTGGCTTCAGGAGTGTCTTCAGTCTGATCTTCTTGGGGCGTTGGCGGTGGCAGTCGCGTGGCGCGAGGTGCAAGAACCAATCGAGCCGCAACGCCAATATGTTCTTCTTCCACGCTTGGGCTGCCCGCTAGCGCAGCGGCGGCCCGCGCTACACGCACGGCAAACACACTGGCTCTGAGAGAATCAATGCCAAGCGCCAAGGCAGCGGCGCAAAGGGCTTTGACAGCCTCGTCATCCATCGTCACCTGCGGCAAACTTTGTCGAGCATTCAGCACTTCTTCCGCTGTCCAGTCGGGGCCTTCTTCGTCCTCGTCTTCGGCGCCCATCAGCAAGCGAAAGGCCAGTCGATCAGCCAGTGCATCGGGCATTTGTTCGTCGTCGCTGGCGCCTTCATCAAGGGCGACCAAGCCCAGCTTGGCCTTCACCGAGGTGTCTAAACCTTCGCGTTGCAAGGCCACCAAGCCCGTGTCGAGCACGCTACCAAAGCGGGCTGCTGCAGACAAACTCATGCGCTCTGCCATGGCCAAGATCAACACGCCGCCATCGGCTTGTGACAACAAACCTTGAAGGGCAATGGGCTTGCCTGCTTGCAGCGTGGCACCCAGATCCAGTCCACCCAACAAGGCCGTGTCATTGATGTTGAGTGGCACACGCCGAAGCGGTGTCTGTGCGGGCAGAAGATTTTTTAAAAGAGCCAGCCACTGGTTGCGCTGATCGCAGGCAGGCGAACGAAGTGCCACTCCGCCGAGACCTAAAGGGTCGACTGCAAAAAGTGCGGCAATGGTTGCGGCGTCGCCTTGCATGGTTTGTCAGGGTCTTTTTCTGCCTAGGCCTAAAGGGCCTCGGGCTTGGGTGCTGTCAGTTCTGCAAGCGCTCTCTCTACGCGCGTTGAAGAGCCTGAATCATCCAGGGGGTTGCGGCGAAGGCGATGGCGCAGCGCAGAAGGTGCCACCCTGATCAGGTGCTTTTGATCGACTTGGCGTGCGCCTTGCAAAGCAGCCTCAGCCCGCGCCGCGCGAACCAAGGTGAGATCGCCACGCAAGCCATCGGTGCCCAAACTCATGCAGAGATGCGCCGCAAACTCTCTGGCTTCATCGGGAATTTCCACATCTGCCAATCGTTTGCGAGCATTCACGATGCTTCGCCTGACCCGATCGTCTTCTTTTTTCCATTGGTCTGTGAAGGCTTGGGGGCTTTGCTCGAAGGCATCGCGGCGCTTCACCACTTCCACCCGCTGAGTCAGCGTATCGGGTGTTTTCACTTCCACAGACAAGCCAAAGCGGTCCAACAACTGGGGCCTCAACTCACCTTCTTCAGGGTTGCCGCTGCCAATGAGCACGAAGCGAGCTGGGTGCCGAACGCTCAGGCCCTCCCGTTCCACCACGTTTTCGCCTGACGCCGCCACATCGATCAGCAGGTCGACCAAATGGTCTTCCAGCAAATTGACCTCATCGATGTACAAATACCCTCGATTGGCCCGCGCCAACAGACCTGGCTCAAAGGCTTTCACGCCTTGCGACAGGGCGCGCTCCAAATCGAGGGCGCCCACCACGCGGTCTTCGGTGGCACCCAAAGGCAGGTCAACCACCGGCACCGATATCAAATGGCTCTTTGGGGCGCTGGCGCCAGTTTTGCCGAGCGTTTCCGCTTTTGCCAAGCAGTCTGGGCATTTGGCATTTTCGGGGTCGCAGCCATACGGGCAACCCACCACGGCCCGCATTTTGGGCAGCAAAGCCGCCAAGGCTCGCACGGCGGTTGATTTGCCCGTGCCACGGTCACCGAAGACCAAAACGCCCCCAATGTGGGGGTCGATGGCAGTCAGCATGATGGCCATTTTCATGTCGTCTTGTCCCACGATGGCTGAGAAGGGAAAGGTCAAAGGCATGTGAATCACAATCGAAGTTAAAACAAGCTCATTGATAAAGTGTCAACTTTAAAAATTACGTAAAGTGTCAATTTAACTTGACGTTTTGTCAAATCCAGTTAAATTATGGACCCGTTGAACAGAAATTAAGGCAAATGATGGATGCCCTGCTTGATTGGATTCAGTCCCCTGCCCAGCTCAGAAAATTGTCCAGAGACAACTTGACGCCTCTGGCTGCAGAGTTGCGCGAGCGTTTGATTCAGTCGGTTTCTCAAACGGGAGGCCACTTTAGCTCCAACTTGGGAACGGTTGAGCTCACCATTGCCTTGCATTACGTTTTCAACACCCCTGAAGATCGATTGGTCTGGGATGTGGGCCACCAAACCTATCCCCACAAAATGTTGACAGGACGCAACGACCAGATGGGCAGCATGCGCCAATTGGGTGGTTTGAGCGGATTTCCGCGCCGCGAAGAAAGTGTTTACGACGCCTTTGGTACCGCACACTCGTCTACCAGCATTTCTGCGGCATTCGGCATGGCCATGGCGGCCAAACAAATGGGCAGCCAACGCAAAGCCGTGGCCATCATTGGCGATGGCGCACTCACCGCAGGCATGGCCTACGAGGCCTTGAACAACGCCGGTGCAAGCGACTGCAATTTGCTGGTCATTTTGAATGACAACGACATGTCCATCAGCCCACCCGTGGGCGCCTTGAACCATTATTTGCATGAACTGATGAGCGGCCGGTTTTATGCCGACGCCAAGAAAATTGGCAAGCAAGTGCTCAAAAATGCACCGCCGCTGTATGCCTTGGCGCAAATGATTGAGCAGCAAACGCAAAGCTTTATTCAACCCCAAACGATGTTTGAAAACTTGGGCTTTGAATACACAGGCCCTGTAGACGGTCACAATTTGGATGACTTGGTTGACACTTTGCAAAGTTTGTACAACAAACCCGGCCCACAGTTTTTGCACGTGGTCACGCGCAAAGGCAAGGGCTATGCCAAGGCGGAAGCCGACCCAGTGGCCTATCACGGCCCCAGTAAATTTGATCCCGCTGTGGGCCTTGTGAGCGCCGCCCCGTCTGTACCCGCCAAGCCCACATTCACACAAGTATTTGGTCAATGGTTGTGCGACATGGCTGCCAAAGATGAGCGCTTGGTGGGTATCACGCCAGCCATGCGCGAAGGCTCTGGCATGGTCAGTTTCAGTCAGCAGTATCCCCATCGCTATCACGACGTGGGGATTGCCGAACAACACGCCGTCACCTTTGCGGCTGGCATGGCTTGCGAAGGTTTAAAGCCAGTGGTGGCCATTTATTCAACTTTTTTGCAACGCGCCTACGACCAATTGATTCACGATGTGGCTCTGCAAAACTTGCCCGTGGTGTTTGCACTTGATCGCGCCGGCATTGTGGGTGCAGACGGCCCCACGCATGCGGGTATGTACGACATTGCATTCACGCGCTGCATTCCCAACATGAGCATTGCTTGCCCTGCCGACGAAGCTGAGTGCCGTCAATTGCTGAGCACGGCCTATGCGCAAGACCATGCTGTCACGGTTCGGTACCCAAGGGGTGCGGGTGTAGGCGCAAAAATTGGCACTGATTTACAGGCCCTGCCTTTTGGCAAAGCAGAAGTGAGACGCGAAGGACAAGGCACCGCTCTGCTGGCTTTTGGTCCCTTGCTCTACGAAGCGCTCAAAGTGGCTGAGACCCTCAACGCCACAGTGGTGAACATGCGTTGGGCTAAGCCCCTGGATGTTGAAACATTGAAGCAAATTGCGCTGTCACACGACCGCATCGTGACTCTGGAAGACGCCACTCGCAAAGGCGGTGCAGGCGCTGCCGTGATGGAGGCCTTGCAAGACATGGGCATTGTCATGCCAGTGTTGGTGGTGGGCTTTGAAGACGAATTCACAGAACATGGCGACCCCCAAAAATTGATGCAGCAATATGGCTTGACTGCCCCAGGTATTCAAAAGCGCATTGAAGCATGCTGGCCTGAATTGAAGGCATCCCCAGTTTTGAGAGCGGTGGGTTAAATGGCTGTTTGGACCTTAGGGCTGAATCACAAAACCGCACCCATTGATTTGCGTGAACGCTTTGCGTTTGCGTCAGAAAAATTGGATCAGTCCCTCAAAGGTTTGAGGCAAAGCTTTGCCACCCACAAAGAAGTGGCCATTTTGTCCACCTGCAATCGAACAGAAATTTACTGTGCAGGCGACGAAGTTCAAATTCCACAAACTTTGAAGTGGTTGGCAGACGCTGGCAATACGCAAGTGAATGTCCTGGCCTCACACACCTATCGCTTTGAAGGCGATGCCTCTGCACGTCACGCGTTTCGCGTGGCCAGCGGCCTCGACTCCATGGTCTTGGGCGAGTCGCAAATTTTGGGGCAATTGAAAGAAGCGGTGCGCATGGCCAGCGACTCAGGGGCCTTGGGCACCACCCTCAATCAATTGTTTCAGCGCTCCTTTGCGGTGGCCAAAGAGGTTAGAAGCACGACAGAAATTGGGGCGCATTCCATCAGCATGGCGGCCGCAGCAGTTCGCTTGGCAGGGCGTATTTTTGAGAACCTCAAAGAAACCCATATTTTGTTTGTGGGCGCAGGCGAAATGGTTGAGTTGTGCGTTGCGCACTTTGCAGCCAAGTCGCCCAAATCGATCACAATTGCCAATCGATCTGCCGACAGAGCCAGTGCCTTGGCTCAAGCCCATGGCGGCCAAGCGCTCTCGTTGGTGGATCTACCGAAGCGTTTGCACGAATTTGACATCGTTATCAGTTGCACAGCCAGTACCTTGCCCTTGATTGGACTGGGGGCCGTTAAAAGCGCTTTGCGCAAGCGCAAAAGCAAGCCTGTTTTCATGGTCGATTTGGCGGTGCCCCGTGACATTGAGCCAGAGGTCAAAGATCTTCGCGACGTCTACCTCTACACCGTAGACGACCTCACAGAAGTGATCAACAGTGGACAGGTACACAGGCAAGCAGCCGTGGTCAATGCCGAAGTGATCATTGACGATGGGGTGCAGAAATTCATGGCTTGGTTGGCGCACCGCAACCAAGTGCCGCTCATCCAAGAGTTGAATTTTCAAGCAGATGCATGGCGTCAAGCGGAGGTGTTGCGTGCTCGCAAACTGCTCGACAAAGGTCAAAACATTGATAGCGTTTTAGAGTCGCTTTCAATGGGCATGATGAAGAAAATGTTAAATGGCCCCTTGCGTGAGTTGAATCACTCAGACGAGCCACAAAGAGTGAAGGCGTGCGAGGCAGTCAAACAAATGTTTTTGAAGCCCTAGCCTCGCCTCAAGCTGCGCTGGCTTTCAAGCCGCTAAACCCTGAAGAAACGCTACAAACTGCGGTATAGACTGTGGCAACTCATTGCCGCGCCAAACCACGTGCTGATCTGTTCTGCACAACACCAAGGGGTGTTGGTATGCGGCGGGCCGCTGGCTTTGATCGTGCAGATCAATGACATTCAGCGGGATGTTGTGAGCGGCTGATTTTTGCAGCAGCTCTTTCACATCAATGCCCTGATCAAATCGAAGCAGGCTATAGCCATTGCCCAGCAAATCATAAAGTGATCGGCCGTCATTGAGCCAAAAATGGGGCGCTCTGCAACCAGGAAGCGTAGAGGGTGTGAAGGATCCCATGCTGTAAGCGGGCGCCGCTTCTGCCTCGTGCGAAATGATGGGTGACTTCTCGTAGAAGTATCCAAAATTCAAACCTTCGCAGCAAAATTGTTGCACGTTCAAATCGTAGGCTTCCGTGCCAATCAGGTGCCTTGCAGCCTCACCCTCGGCGTCGGCTGCTTCGATGTTGTGCGGCACAGCTCGGCGTGCCTTGATCATCTTTTGCGCATGGTTCATGACGAAATGCGACACTTGCTCGGTGATGGGGTGTCGTTCAGCTTCGTACGCATTCAAAATATCGGGGTGTGCCCAGCCGTTCACCGCAGCTCCCAGCAACCAAGCCAAGTTGGTGGCATCGGCAATGCCGGCATTCATGCCATAGCCTGCGTAAGGTACCCACAAATGCGCTGCATCGCCGGCTAAAAAGACCCGACCATCGCGGAAACGATTGGACAGCAAGCGTCTGCCCACCCAATCTTCTTTGGTGATGATTTCATATTTGAAATCTGAGTCGACACCCAAGATATTGCGAATGGATTGATCTCGGTCGACCGAGTCAAATTCTGGTTCGTCGGGGTGCAGGTGGTTGTGCACAAGCCAAGTTTCTTGGCCGTCAATGGCAAACACAGTACCGCACCTGCGCGTGTTCACAGAGTAATAGCACCAAGCTGGTTTGCCAGGCAACATGCTGGCCAATTGGGGTGCTCGAATGTGGGTGGACTGCACCCGTTGAATCACTTCGGTACCTTCCAGTTTGGCACCTATTTTTTTGCGCACAAAAGAGCTGCCACCATCGCACCCGCCCACATACTTCACGCGCACCACTTGACTTTCTTGCGTGTCAAGATTGAGAAGTGTGACATTGACGCCGTGTTCATCCTGAACAAAATCTGTGACCTGGGTGCGATTGAGAAGCGTCACACCCTCTTGCGCTACAGCATGCTTTAAAAGCAAAGGTTCCAAATAAATTTGGTTGATGCGATGCGGCGGCTCGGGAGTGGCCCAGTCGGTGTCGGGGCCGCCTGTTTCGGTGTATCTGTTTTCACGGCACGGAATGGGTATTCGAGTGAGTTCAATGCCCGTCATCGACGTTCTAAAAACCACATCGTTGGGATAGTTTGCAGGCAGGCCTGCGTTGCGCAATGTAGGTGCAACACCCAAGCGCCGAAAGTGCTCCATGCTTCGAGCCGACACATGATTGCACTTCACATTGGGCGGCTCTGCAAATTTTCGAACCTCCACAACAAGCACTTTCACGCCTCTTTGAGCCAAATCCATGGCCAAGGTCAAGCCAACTGGGCCAGCGCCAACGACCAAAACGTCGCTGTTGAAATTCTGAGTCATGCGGTACTTCAGTTGAGTTTGATATTGGCTTGGCGAATCACTCTGGCCCACTTTTGAGTTTCACTTTTGATGTAAGCGTCAAGCCCCTCTGTGGTGGTGGCTACAGGCTCCATGCCACTTTGTCGCATCTGTGATTTGATGCCTTCGTCGTTCAAAGCAGCAGTGAACTCTGTGTTGAGTTTCTGGATAATGCTGGCCGGTGTTCCAGCTGGTGCCACCAAGCCAAACCAGCCGGTGGAGTCGTAGCCTGTGAGGCCACTTTCTGCAAGTGTGGGCACATCGGGCAAGTTGCTTAAGCGTTTGGGGCTGGTGACAGCAAAGGCTTTCAATTTGCCTGCTTTGATGTGTGGCAGGGCTGCAGCCAGGTCAGTGATTGACAGCTGAATTTGCCCAGACAAAGTGTCCATGGCGGCAGGGCCAGAACCTCGGTAGGGCACTTCGATCAATTTGAGGTCGGCCATTTGTGTGAACAAGGCCGTTGAGAGGTGCATGGCCGTGCCATTGCCGCCATGACCAATAGACACTTTGCCTGCTTGTGATTTGGCATAAGCAATGAGCTGTTGGATATTGTCAGCAGGCACAGAAGGGTGACCTACAAGCACAAAGGGGATGGCCGCCAACATGGTAATAGGCTGGAAATCTTTGGCCACATCAAATGGCATTTGGGGGTAAAGACTGACGTTGGCAGTGAGCCCGCCAGCAGCACCCACTCCCAAGACATAGCCATCGGGCGCGGCCTTGGCCACCACACTCAAACCAATGTTGCCACCGGCGCCAGGCCGGTTGTCGATGACCAAAGGCTGTCCTAATTTGTCATTCAGGCGTGTTGACAAAATTCGAATGATGGCATCCGAGCTGCCGCCCGGTGGGAAGGTCACCACAATTTTGATGGGCTTGTTGGGGTAATCGGCAGTTTGGGCAAAAGCCAAACCAGAATAGAGCGAGCCCAACAAGGCACTCATCAGAAAAACCATCGATCCCAAAAAACTTTTGCGCATAAAAACTCCTTCAATCAAATCACTTTAACTGTGAGATTCATTGATTGCAATTGGGACTTGAACTAGGCACTGAAGCTAATGAATTTGATCAGAATTCAGTTCCACATCAATGTGAGGAATGCTCCCAAAATTGGGGTTTCCATCATTTCCCCACACACAGTAGCGTGATAGCGTGGCGTATCCCATTTTTCTTGGAACAACGCCGCTATGCAAAAACATTTTTGTCGCCTGTTAACCTTTTGCTTACTTGGGTGCTTGGCGCCATTTTTAAGCTTGGCTCAAGAATGGCCAGCCAAAGCTATTCGCCTTGTGGTGCCTTATCCAGCGGGCGGCGGCGTTGATGCGGCTGCCAGGTTGGTGGCCCAACACCTCAACGCTGTTTTAGGGCAATCGGTGGTGGTCGACCCCAAGCCAGGTGGTGGCACCGTGATTGGGGCTGAAATAGTATCGCGTGCAGCACCCGATGGTTACACCTTCCTGCTTACTGGAGGTTCCACCATGTCCTTGCTGCCTCTCACGCACCCAGGCAAATTGCCCTTTGACCCCCAACTTGATTTTGCGCCAGTAAGCATGGTTTCGCGTTTGCCGTTTTTCTTGATCACTTCGCCTGTCAACAATTACAACTCCCTGAAAGATTTGATGGCCGATGCCAAATCAAAACCAGGCAGGCTTCCTTACGCCAGCAATGGCGTCGGCTCTATGGGCCATGTAGGAACGGCCATGCTCACACAAAGTGCCGGCGTTGACATGATCCATGTCCCTTATCAAGGCTTTCCGCCTGCCATCTCCGATTTGGTCACAGGTCGAGTGGTGATGGTCATGGCAGATCTTGCGCCTGTGCGAGGTCAAATTCAAGCAGGCACTCTGAAAGCCTTGGCAGTGGCTTCAGCGCAGCGGTCGCGATTTATGCCTGAGGTGCCTACCTTGGCAGAAGCAGGTTTTCCGGGCACAGAATTTGAAATTTGGTTGGCGCTTTACGCACCTGCCAAAACGCCTGCAAGCATTGTGAATCGGGTGAGCCAAGAACTTAAAAAATTTCTAGACATGCCAAGTACTAAAGAGGCTTTTAGCAAGTTGGGACATGAGAGTGACAGTGGCGGCTCAGAAGTTGTTCGTCAAAGAATTGAGACTGAACTCAAAGCCATGCTGCCAGTGGTGAAGTCTGCTGGCCTACTCACCAAATAACAATGTCAGAAAACTACACCCGCACCGCTTCCCATGACTTGCTCCAAGGCTTGGTCGATCTTGGCATTGACTATTTGTTTTGCAATTTAGGTACCGATCACGCGCCACTCATTGAGGAGATGGCTCATTGGCGTGAGCAAGGGCGTGCATTTCCAAAAGTCATTTTGTGCCCTCATGAAAATACCGCTGTTCACATGGCCGGGGGCTATGCCGTGGCAACAGGGCGAGGCCAAGCCGTGTTGGTGCACGTTGATGCAGGCACCGCCAATGCAGCCATGGGCTTGCACAATTTGTGTCGCACCCGCATCCCCGTGTTGTTGATTGCAGGCCGCGCACCCATGAGCACCTTTGACAGTGCCACCGGTGGTCGCGACACCTATGTGCATTTCATCCAAGAGCCTTTCGATCAGGCCAGTGTGGTTAGGCCTTATGTAAAGTGGGAATACAACTTGGCATGGCCCTCCATGGCGCATGAAGTGATTTCTAGGGCGGGCGCTGTGATGCAAAGTGACCCCACAGGGCCGGTTTACCTCACCTTGCCCAGAGAGGTGTTGGCGGCGCCTGTTGATGCTCAAAGCATGGGTGCGTATGGCCAGCAAAATCACTTGCCCGTTAAGGCGCAAGGCGCTGATAACGCCGCCATTGAGCAGATTGCAGCCAAACTCATGGCCGCTGAAAACCCCATGTTGGTCACCGCCTATGCTGGCCGAAACCATGCGGCGCCTGCCTTGATTGAAAAGCTGGCCAGCTTGTGTGGCATGCGCGTTTGTGAGTTCAATTCAATCTACTTGAACATCCGGCGCAATTCGCCTTATTTTGCGGGCTATAACCCTGCTGCTTTCACAGAGCAAGCCGATTTTGGTTTGATGCTGGATGTCGATGTGCCCTGGATTCCAAAAACCACGCGCGTCAATCCCAAGGCTTACTGGGCGCAAATGGATGTCGACGCCATCAAGCGAGACATACCCATGTGGGGCTTTGCATTGAATGCACGCATTGAGGGTGACAGCGTTCGACTGCTCTCGCAGTTGATCGAGCTCATCAAACAAACTGCAACGCCTGCGTTCAAGGCCAAGGCCAGTCAACGCAGTTTGCTTATTCAAGCAGAGCACGAAAAAAATCAACAAAGAGCAGCCGCCATGGCCAAGGAGCCAGGCAAGCTCAATGCCATCAACCCGCATTTTCTGTGTGCCGCCATTGGCCAACAAATTCGCTCGGAAGACGTTGTCTTGAATGAAGCGATTCGCAACACCATGGCGGTGTTTGAGCAAATTCCGCGTGAGCTCCCTGGTACTTTGATGGGCTTGTCGGGCGGCGGGCTGGGCTTTTCTGCAGGCACCGCCCTGGGTATCAAGTTGGCGCAAGCCCAAAGCCGTGTCATACATTTTGTGGGCGATGGCTCTTTTTACTTCAGCAATCCAAGTTCTGTATATGCGGTTGCTCGTCAATACAACTTGCCTATTTTGACGGTGCTTTTGGACAATGGCGGTTGGTCTGCTGTGAAGGAGTCAACCCTGCGCATGTACCCGCAAGGCGAAGCCAAGAGTACCAATCAGTTTGCGTCCGACCTTGGGTACGGCACCGACTTTGCGGCCATTGCCGAAGCGGCCGGCGCTCATGGGGAAAGACTGATCGATCCCTCGCAAACCGAGGCTGCCATTGCACGCTGTTTGGCCGCCTTGGATGCGGGTCAAAGCGCGTTGCTGCATGTGCGCATCACACCACTCTAAAACAGCGGCCATTGCTTTCATCTCAACATCACCCTTGAATCAGATCAAAAGGAGACACCAATGAAAAACTCAAATCTTTTTGCCCACAAGCGCAAGACCCTGGTGGGCTTGGCTGTGATCATGATGGCCAGTGTGTGCGGCGTGGCTCAAGCGCAAAGCGCTTGGCCCAACAAGGCGGTTCGCATTGTGGTGCCTTACGCACCTGGTGGCGCCAATGATATTTTGGCGCGTGTGTTGGCTGAAAAATTAGCGCCTGCCTTGGGTCAGCCGGTGGTGGTTGAAAACAAACCAGGTGCTGGCGCTGCAGTGGGCACTGAGTCGGTGGTGAAATCTGCGCCAGACGGCTATACCCTGCTCATGGCCGCCAGTGGCCCCATTGTTTTCAATCCTGCGTTGGTGGCCAAGTTGACATACAACCCCGTCACAGATTTGACGCCCATTTCGTTGGCAGGTTCGTTCCCCATGATCTTGGCTGTCAATGAAGCATCGCCAGCCAAAACATTTGCCGAGCTGGTGAACATGAGCAAAGCCAATCCAGGCAAGTTCAACTACTCTTATCCATCCGCATCCTTCCAGTTGGTCATGGAGTTGGTCAAGGCCAAGACGGGTTTGAGGGCCCTCAATGTCCCTTATCAAGGCAGCGCTCCTTCTATCAATGCGGTGCTCACCCAAGAAGTCCAAATGACCTTGATTGACTCAGGCCCCATTTCTGCTTTGCTCAAATCTGGCAAATTGCGTGCTTTGGGTGTGACCTCTGAGCAGCGACTTGCAGCCTACCCCCAGGTGCCCACTTTGAAAGAGCAGGGCATTGATGTTGCGGTTAACTTTTGGAGTGGCTTGTTGGCACCCGCAGGAACCCCAGCCCCCATCGTGAAGCGATTGCAAGAAGAAGTGGCACGCATCATGGCCTTGCCCGATGTGCAAGAGCGCATGGCCAAGTTGGACATCAGACCCGTTGGCGGAACTTCTGCTGATTTTGCAAAAACCATTTCGCAAGAAATTCAACTTTGGACGCAAGTGGCCAAAGACAACAACATCAAAGCTGAATGATTGAAAAAAGAATTGCTATTGCTGGCGCGGGTATCGCAGGCTTGGCAACGGCATTGTCCTTGTTGCAACAAGGCTGGAAGGTCGATGTTTATGAGCAAGCTTCCCAATTGGGGGAGGTAGGTGCGGGCTTGCAAATTTCTCCCAACGGCACCCGCGTGCTTCAAAGCTTGGGCCTAGAGCCTGCCTTGAAAGCCGTCGTGTGCCAAGCTCAGGGCAAAGAAATTCGAATGTGGAACACGGGTCAGCGCTGGAAGTTGTTTGACCTTGGCGATGATTGCTTGTCGCGTTTTGGAGCTCCTTATTGGATGGTGCACAGGGGCGATCTGCACAAGGTTTTGTTGGCAGCATTCAACGCCAGATCTGATGCGCCAGTGAGGCTCAATGCCAGAGTGGTCTCTGCGAAAAGCAGCCCTTATGGTGCCAGCTTTGAGTTGCAAGATGGCAGCCAGCACAAGGCCTATGGATTGATTGCGGCCGATGGCGTCCATTCCATTTTGCGTGAGAAATTGTTGGGCGAAGACAAGGCCCAATTTACGGGTTTGCTGGCCTGGCGCGGCCTAGTGCCTGTGCAATCCATTTCGGCGCATTTGCAGGCGCAAGTGGGCACCAATTGGGTGGGGCCGGGTGCGCATGTCATCACATACCCCGTACGGGGTGGTCAGCTCATGAACGTGGTGGGCATCATTGAGAAAGATGGCTGGCGCGGTGAATCGTGGACAGAGCAGGGGACTCACGAAGAATTGCTTCAAGACTTTGGTCATTGGCATGCCGATGTGTGCGAGTTGATGCGCAAAATTGAGCAGCCATTCAAGTGGGCTTTGCTTGGCCGCTCGCCTCAAAAAGGCTGGGCCCAAGGGGCTATTTGTTTGGTGGGCGATTCAGCTCATCCCACCTTGCCTTTTTTAGCGCAAGGGGCCAACATGGCCATTGAAGATGCGGCTGTCATGGCACGCTGCATGAGTGCCCAAGACACAGCCGAAAAAGCGTTTGCCCAATTTGAAAAGATGCGTTGGCAGCGCACTGCCGACATCGTGAACCGATCTAGCGACAATGCCAAACGCTTTCACAACCCTCAACTCTCCGATGCCGCCAAAGCGGTGGACTACGTGAGCTCTGAATGGGAGCCAGAAAAAGTCAGAAGGCGCTACGATTGGTTGTTTGAATACGATGCCTTGAAAATCGACTTATGACTGAAAAACACCCATTGGATACCCCTGTTCTGATTGTGGGCGGGGGTCCTGTCGGCATGACCATGGCGCTTTGCTTGGCCCAGCGCGGCATTGCCAGCTACTTGGTGGAATTGCGCACAGCCGAGACCTTGCCCGATGTGAAGTGCAATCACATCTCTGCCAGAAGCATGGAGCTTTTCAGATCACTGGGCATTTCTCAAGACTTGCGTGCAGCTGGTTTGCCAGACAACTATCCGCACGATGTGTCTTACCGAACCAGTACCTTGGGCGAAGAGATTGCCAGAATTCACATCCCTGGCAGAAACACCCGACTGACCGATCACTCGGGGCCAGATGGCCATTGGCCAACACCTGAGCCACCTCACAGAATTAACCAAAGGTACATTGAACCCATCTTAAGAAGGCATGTACAAAAGCAAAGCCTGATCACTTGTTTGTTCAGACACCAAGTGGTGTCTTTCACGCAAGATGAGCATCAGGTTGCGGCGCAAATTCAAAACCTAGACTCACCCGGATCCCCGACATTCAATTTGACCGCCGCTTACATGGTGGGCTGTGATGGTGGCCGTTCAATGGTTAGAAAAGGCATGGGTGCCAAGCTGGTGGGTGATGAGGTGGTGCAACGCGTGCAGAGCACCTGCATTCGTGCCCCGCAATTGATAGCGCATATGAAAGCACCACCGGCCTGGGCTATGTTCACGGTCAACCCTCGGCGCAGCGGCAACATCTACGCCATTGATGGTCAAGAAATTTGGCTCATTCACAACTACCTGCGCGAGCACGAGGCCGACTTTGAGTCAGTTGATCGCGATTGGGCCATTCGCACCATCCTTGGTGTTGACCAGGACTTCGACTACGAAGTGATGAGCAAAGAAGATTGGTTTGGCCGACGTTTGGTGAGCGACAAATTGCAGCAAGGGCGGGTGTTTGTCGCAGGTGACGCCGCGCACTTGTGGGTGCCTTATGCCGGCTATGGCATGAATGCGGGGCTGGCAGATGCCGCCAATCTGGCTTGGCATTTGTCTGCGCAAATCGAGTCTTGGGCATCGCCGCAAGCTTTGCTTGCCTACGAAAAAGAACGGCATCCCATTACCGAGCAAGTATCCAGATTTGCCATGAATCATGCGCACGCCATGAGTCAACGCCGGCGAGACATTCCGCCCAATTTGGAAGACAGCTCGCCTGAGGGCGCAGCCGCTAGAGCTGCATTTGGTCAAGATCTTTACGACTTGAATGTTCAGCAGTATTGCTGCGCAGGCTTGAACTTTGGATACTTTTACGACCAATCGCCAGTGATGGTTTATGACGAAGAAAAAGCACCTGACTACAGCATGGGTAGTTTTACGGCTTCCACGGTGCCGGGCTGCAGGGCACCGCACTTCTGGCTGGCCGAGGGGCGCTCGCTTTACGATGAATTGGGCAAGGCCTATACCTTGCTGTGTTTTAAGCCCGGCCAACAAACCTCAGTCGCTTGCTTGACCAAAGCTGCCGCCTTGGCGGGTATGCCCTTAAAAGTGTTGGAAGTGCCTGACACCGTCCATGTGCCGCCAGAATACCAACACGCATTGGTGATGGTGCGATCGGATGCCCATACGGTTTGGCGTGGGCGAGAATTGACCCAGAAGGGTGCCAAAGACCTTGTTTCTGTTTTGTGTGGCATGCCTTGAGATCGGCTGGCATGGACGCCCATTAGAATGTCCCTTGTTATGCAGAACACGTCAGAAACCAGCGCAATTTCGCCTCAAGGCACCCGCAGCCCCTCTGTTCAGTGGATTGGGGTGCAGTGGCGGGGTGGTTTTTATGCGCTTTTGCTTTCTGGCGTGACAGCCGTCTTCAAGGCAAGCCAAGCTCAATCAGACCCGTCCACGCCCAATTTGGATATTGAACTGCACGATGGCGCACCCGTTTTCATGCGGCCATTCAACCAATGTTTTGAACTTGGGGTGTACCAAGGCAACCCCCTTGATGACGAAGAATTTCGATGGGCCCTCATTGTGAATGTGCCCGGCGCGTCGCCTTTGGGCTGTCGTGTGAATCATGTGGTGGGTCCATTTTGGGATGAACTGAAGTCGAGTGCCATTCACCACGAAGGCCATGATTGGCAATTGGTACATCCTTTCGGGGGCGGTCATGCTTGAAGCTCGCAAACTGAGCGACCAACTCCAGCAAGATCAAAACGCCAAGCTGTGGTCATGGTTGACGCTTGCGGTCTGGCTGCTTACCGTGGCCTTGTTGGTCAGTGTGTGGGTTGGCCTTGAATTTGAAAAGCCACCCGCCGATCAATCACAGCAGAAAATGACGCAGGCGCACACCCAAGTCTTGAACACGGTTGACCTCTTGAAAGCATCGGTCTCGCCAGAGCAAGAAATATCGGCAGCGTTCTTTGACCAAGTTGCGAGCCTCAACGCCCCTTTGCTTGAATACGCGCAGATGGCTGCAGCGGGTTTGCGAATTCCGGCGGATACCAAAGACGCACAGCACTGGCCGGGTCAAATCAATTTGTGGGTAGACGATCTCAAAACACTGAGCAACAGCAAAGAAGCTTTGTTGAGCTATGCCACTCTGAGAGAGGCACTCATTGCTGTTTACAAAGCCAAAGGGTCTTTCGGTCAGAAGCAACTCTCGCAATCTGCCCCGGCCAGCGGTTTTTATGTGGCGCTGGAGCAGTGGATCAAGGCCACTTCTGCAGAGCCATCAACAATCACATCGACATCAACACCGTCATCAAAGCCATCACCCTTTTTATCCGCCCCATTGAGCGCTGCTGTTCTTGCAAAGGGACAAGCCTCTTGGCGCGAGCTAGGCATTCAAATGGATGCTTTGGAAGTGGATGCCAAGCAGGCTGAGGACCCTGTTCGTGCCAAAGTGGCCAAGGACCTGGTGGCGCTGCTTTCAAAAAATGACTTGATGCCCAACATGCGAAAAGCAGATGACGCCTGGGCTCAATTTTTGTTGGCCCAAGAGCGTTTGCGCACCGCGACGGCTCAGCTCCTGCCTGAGCCCCAAGTTGTCATTGATCAGCCTGCGTGGCATGTGTCGCGCTTGGCTTTTCCGGGTCCAAGTTCTCAAGGTTTGATGGCCAGTTTATGTGCCATGATTTTGGCATTGGCGGTCATGGTGGCCGGCCATTTTGCAAGGCGACAGCACTTGCAAGTGATGTCCCAACAGTGGCTCACTGTGACCCAGCAATTGGAGATCTCTGTTCGCTCTGTCGATGCGCCTTTGGCCGGTGCCATTAGCCGCATGGATGCGCTGTCGACTGATTTTGCGTTGGTCACAGACAAGCTCAAGCAAATGCAATTGGCATTGATGACCCCTGTTGATGCACCGCCCCAAACATTGGATGAGCAAGCCTGGGATGTGGCAACCCGAATGCAGCGGGAACTCGAAAGTGATTTGAATTTGCTCAGAGAAAAGTTGCTGAATATTCATTTGCAGTTTTGCAGCGGTCAAACCCACGAAAACTTGGTGTACGACTTGGCCTTTACCACAGAGGCTATTCAAACTGTATTCACCACAGCCAGAGATCTGGGACGGTCTGTTGCTTTGTTGAAAGATTCTTTGACACAGGCAGAAGCATTGGGCGATGGTCAAGAATTTGAGGCACTCATGACGCAAGTGAACGGGCTGAGAGCCTCGGCTAAAAAAATCACGCTCTCGCTGCAAGATTTGTCTGGCCGTTTGCAACTGGCGGTTGAAGATGTGCCAGAAGGGCGGCGTTTTGAAGTGAGTGCCCGGAATGATGAAATTGGGGGGACCCGTGTCAACCAATCGATTTGATCATTTGACCTTGGTGGTGTCCGATGCCGAGCGCAGCTTGGAGGGCTTGCGCCACAGCCTGCATGGCGGGTCTGATGACATGATGCAAGGGGCATTGCATTGCCGTGACTTGTCGGGCGCTTTGTCTATTTTGGGCTTGGACACGGTAGCCGGCCTGGTCGATGATGTGGCGCGGCAAATGACCTTGGGTCAGCCCAGTGTGATTGATGTGGCGCATGGTTTGATTCCTGTCATGTCTCAGGTGATCAAAGACATCCAGTTGGGGCAAGTGCCCAACACCGAAGAGCAAATGAAAACGTGGGAGCCCTGGCTGGCCAGGCTTCAAGTGTTGGTCACTCGCGACTCTGCGTCACTGAGCAACTTTGAAGCGGTGATGCCCAAAGCAGTGGGAACCCAGTTGGTGGGCGCTTCAGATCCGGGTTTCAAAGCGTTGCGTTCCAAGGGTTTGAACCTCATTCAAAACGCTCGCATTGTGAACCAGCGTGACGATGAGCGCACTGTGCGGCAAATGGATGCCTTGCTGAGCGAGTTGCAAGACTGGTCTTTGCGCGTAGGGCAAGTGCCGCTGGCGCAGTTGTTTCCTTTGTCTGCGCACGAAATGGTGGACGTTTGGCTGGATGCGCCCTTGCTAGAACAACTCGATCCCTTGCGTGACTTTGGCGCCAAGGCTGAAAGCATCAAAGCGCAGTCGCGCAGTCTCACCATCTTTATGGATTGGGTGGCCCCCAGCCTTGGGCATGAGGAGTATGTGCAAATTGGCGAGTACCTGAAAAAAGTTTCTGGCCATATCAAGCGAACATCCGAAGGATTCAGATTGGTGTTTCCTTGCAGCCTCACGCGCATGCGAATGATGCCGTTCATTCGCAACGCCCAAAGGTTTGTTGCGCCCGCTGGGCAGTTTGTACAGTTTCAGCCCGACTCGGAAGACGCTGGATTTTCGGGAACGATCATGTTGCGTGCCGGTATCGACAATCAAAACCTGCAAGTCGATCGCATGTTGCCTGCAGAAAATATGAATATTTTTGAAGTGCCAGCCGGCATTGAGCGACCAGAGGGTGTTTGCGGCGTGGCTTTGGATGGCACGGGTGAAATTTTTTACGTTATGGATCCGCAATGAAAGCCAACTCTTTGCGCTTTGTATTGAGCTTGATTCTGCCTTTTTTGATGCTGCAATCGGCCGTGGCAGCCTGGCCCCCCCAAGCCAGAGAGGCGGTCAACCGCTTTCTTGCTAGCCACCCCTCCTTAGACGGGCGGGAATTTAGCATTCAATGGACAGAGCCCAGAGCGCCGCTGCCATTCTGTGAAAAAGCGCCCAAGGTCAGCTTGCAAACCCGAGACCGCGCATGGGGCAAAATTTTCTTATCCCTTCAATGTGAAGAGGGCCGTCCCTGGGTGCGGCCTGTCAGTGTGTACGTGGCTGTCAAAGGCCGCTACTTGGTTGCCAACCAGGCTTTGCGCAAGGGGCAGGCTCTTACAGCAGCCGATTTTCAGTGGGCCGAGGGTGACCTGACCAAATTGGGCGACTCACTTTTGGAAGACCCCGAACAGATCAAAAACATGGAGTTGGCTCGGGCTTTGCAGCCCGGAACCCCTCTCCGATTAAACGATTTGAAACCAATTGCCGTAATAAAGTCGGGAGACCAAGTTCGGGTCACTTTGCTGGGCAAAGGCTTTGCCATCGACACCTCAGGACAAGCAATGTCGGATGCGGCCATGGGTGGCTCTGTGAAAGTTCGAATTTCTGACGGTAAAATTGTCCAAGGCGCAGCGGTTTCCCAAGGTGCCGTGGAAGTGTTGATTGACTAAGGTGCAGCATGATTATCAAAGTGAATGATGTTCGAGGAATGGGACAACCACAGGCCACTGGCTTGAATGGTGGCCCGTCTGCTGTGCCTTTGCAACAACCCGCAGGCGGCATGGCTGAGCCCGCTGCCGTGATTGGTTTGAGCGAAGCCGCCAAAGTGGCACAAGCACTGCCAATGTCAGCCAATACCGACAAACTCGACCTCGACTTGGTTCAAGAAATTCGCCAGCGCATTGCCGATGGCACTTTTGAAATTGATTATCAACAGGTGGCTGGCAACTTGTTGGGCAACGCAGTGGCGGCTGTTCGCGCAGGTCGCGGCTAAGCCTTTTGCACTTTTTGAGTATCCCACCCGAATGAATTTTCAACACGCTCACAATTTGGTTGAGCAGGTTGCAATTGCTGTGGCAGAACTGCGCACCACGCTAGAAAATCATGCACTCCCTGGCCTGGAGACCGCCATCTTGAACAGTCAGATGGCATTGAAGGCACTGGAAAATCATCCGGGTGGCGTTGAAGGTTTGCGCCAACTCATTGCCACGCTTTCGGAAGATGAGCAGGCCCAACTCAATGCCCGTTTAGAGCAGGCCCGCGCTGATCACCAATTGAACTCCGACCTCATTCGCTTGGCCATGCAGCGCAACGCTGCTTTGCAGGCCTATGCGGCCCAATCTTCCGCAGGTGCCACCTATTCCAGCGAGGGGGGCGTGTCCTTTTTGGGCGGTGGTCAGTTGTTGGGCAAGTTTTAAACCTGCCATCTAAATTAGGCGCCCAGCATGGCGCGAATTGAAATCATGGCCTGTGTGTGCAGTTGGCTGATTCGGCCTGGCGTGAGGTCCATCACTGCGGCTATTTCTCGGTAAGACAAATCTTCTTGGTAGTGCAAGGCCACCACCATTTTTTGATTGTCTGGCAGATCTTTCAGAATTTCCACCACCTGGCTTAAAAACTGTTTGCTTGAAAACTTCTCTAAGGGGTCGGCCGACAAATCGGCAGGCAGCATGTTCTCTGGCACATCGTCGATGGGCAGCACATTGAACAGGCTGTCGAGCACTTGGTAATAGTCATTCACCTCGAGTCCTGCTGCTTTGGCTACCTCTTGCTCTGAAGGCAAGCGTCCCAAACTTTGCTCTAAACGCTGCGTCACTTTTTCGAGCTCATCAATTTTGTCGCGTTGATTTCGCGGCAGGATGTCTTCCTTGCGGCACGCATCGTAAATGGCGCCGCGGATGCGCATGCTGGCATAGCTTTCAAAGCTTTGATTGGGCTGAGGCACGTAGCGCTGCAAGGCATCTAGCAAACCCGTCATGCCCTCCTGAATCAGGTCGTCCAGCATCACATTGGCAGGCAATCTGGAGCCAATTTGCGACGCAATTCGGCGCACCAAAGGTTGGTACTTTTTGAGTTGCTCACCCAGGTCTTGCTGGTATTTGGTGGCCATGTCAGTTCACGAGCAAGTGGCGTTTGAGAACATCCGTCAGTTCAGGAAGTTCGGTCCATGCACCTGCCAAAGGGGCATTCAAACGCGCCGAATTCACCGAGCCCAATAGTTGCACGTCTTGTGTCAAGTGAGCCTTGGCAGTTTGAGACAACCAGTGGGTGGCAAAAGCCAGCTGTTCTGCTTCACCCGCCAACACAATACGCCACGAGGCTGCGGTACATCTGGCCTGTGTTTGCTGCATCCAAGCCATGGTTTGCTGGAGTAGTTCTACCGAGCAACCACTGACCGCGGTCATGTGGGCTTGCGCGCCATAGCGTGCCAAAGTTTCTGGATAACTTGTGGATGCAGAGACCACAATGCTGTCGAAGCGAATGTCGCCGCTGCTCAAACGCTTGGCCAAAGTTTCAGCAGGCCTAGCAATGCGGTGGGTATGAAATGACAGTGCGTACCAAAGAGATGGCGACAGTTTGGTCACGCCTTGCCCTAGTGCAATGTGGCCCTCTAAGCTTTTAGAAAGATCAAACTTCACGGTGCATGGCAGGGGCCAATGTTCCCTGTCATTGAGTGCAATCTCGTCGACCCACAAAATGGTTTGACCGTCCTGCGCCAAGTCTCTGCTCAGTGCATCCACCAATGGCAAGGCAAGTGCAGGCCGGGCAGGGCAGCAAAGCACATGCACAGGCGCAATGCTGTTGCCAAACAGATAGCGCAGCCCAGCAGCCTGGTCTATGACGTCCGTGGACTGCTCGTCATTCATCACGAATTCTTAATCCAGTCGTTCAACTGGTCCATGAGGTGCATCGAAATTTGTTCGTCGGGAATGTCCATGCGGCCAGAAATACTGCGAGGGTGCAAGGCGCGGTGACTCAAGTAGGCCGTGTTGGCTTGGCTCAAATCTTCGGGCACGCGTTGGCCATTGGCCAAGAACATGAGCGGCAGCTTATGCCGGATGAGGCAGTCGACCACAGGGCCAATTTGCGCGGCTTCGTCGGTCTTGGTAATGATGGCGCCTATCAGGGCTTTTTGCGCCTCATTTTGCGTGGCCATTTGGTGCATCAAAATCACATCTTCTTGCGTGCGCAAATCGGTGGTGCTGCTCATCACCAAAATGCGCTTGAGGGAGGGCGCACCTTCCAGCAACAGTTTGGCTTGCTCCAACATTTGGGTATCGCGCTGACTCACACCGGCGGTATCTAACAAGATCACGCGGCGGTCTTTCATGCTGTTGAGCTTGGTGCTCAGGTCGTCTGAGTCACGCAAAGTGACAACAGGCACGCCAATGATCTTGGCATACACCTTGAGTTGTTCTTGAGCGCCAATGCGAAACGTATCGGTGGTGAGCAAGGCCAATTGATCTCGGCCATAGCGCAACACACAACGTGCTGCAATCTTGGCAATGGCGGTTGTTTTGCCCACGCCTGTGGGGCCAATGAAGGCAAAAATGCCGCCCGGATCAAACACCGACAAAGGGTCTAGAGTTTGAATTTTGGGTTCGAGTAATTTTTGCAGTCGGTCTATCAAGCGGGTGTTGGGGTCTGCAGGTAGAGCCGCCAATTCGTCGGCCAATTCGCCACACAGTTGAGGAGAAAAACCGGCATTGAGCAAAATGCGCAAGGCCTCCGCTTTGTCGGTCGATTGCGCTTGGATATCGTCCCATGCGCGGGCAGACAAATGAGTTTGCAGCAGCTGTTTGACGGCAGAAAATTCAGCCAGCAACTTCTCCACTTGGGGTGCTGTGGGAGCTGGCGGTACATCTGCTGCCGCGCTAGGCACAGCAGGTGGCGCATTGAAGCTGGCTGCAGGAGGAGCAGGGTTGAATGCAGAAGATGATGAAAAACTCAAATCTTTGCCCAAAGCTTCAGGATCTTTGCGCTGCGACAAGCTGCTCAAAGCTTCTGGCGAAATGGCCACAATTTCGACGCCTTCGGGGGTGTCGCGCGTGGACAGCACCATGGCATCCCCACCCACTTGCTGGCGCACCAGCTTGAGCGCTTCGGTGGTGTTGGCTGCAATGAATTTTTGGGGACCCATGTACTACTCCGCTTTAGGTGGGACTGGCTTGCGAACAAATGAACTTTTCAAAAGTCAGTTGTGTTTCTAAAGGCAATTCGGTCATGGCCAGAACGTGCGCTTGGCTGCGAATCTTTTTAACTATGCGCGCAAATGTCAAGCGGGTGCGTGGATTGCACACAATCACGGGCGGCAAATTTTTGGCTTCCATGGCATCCACGTGCGTGGAGATCTCTGTCACTAAGAGGCGCATCAGTGAAGGCTCAATCACACCATCGGGTGCCACAGCAGCAGTGCCAATGGCCTGCTCAATGAGGCGCTCAAACTCGGGTTGTACACCCAACACGCGGGCTTCTAGAGTGCTGCCCAAGGCTTGCTGAACAATAGTGCGGCGCAGAGCTTGGCGCACCATGGGCAGAATGTCCAAGGGGTCTGGTGTTTTGGGGGCATGTTCTGCGGCCACTTCAATGATGGTGCGCAGGTCTTTCACACTGATGCCTTCTTCCAACAAAAGTTGCAACAAGCGCTGCAGCAAAGCCAATGAAACCACTTTGGGAATAACGTCTTCCACCAATTTGGGGAAGCTGCCCTTGAAGTGATCCACCAACTCTTGGGTTTCTTGCCGGCCCAACAACTCATTGGCATGCCGGTGAATGAGGGTGTCCAAATGTGTGGCCATGACCACGGCCGGCTCCACCACCGTGTGGCCGCGGCTGATGGCCAGCTCGCGCGACTTCACGTCAATCCAAGTGGCGGGCATGCCAAACGAGGGGTCGCGTACTTGCAGGCCAGGCATGGGCTCTAAGCCCTCTGGCGCAATGGCCAGCAGCCGGTCGGGCAAGCACTGACCCCGGCCCACTTCGCCGCCATAGACCAAAAATCGGTAAGTTTCTGCGGGCAGTTGCAGGTTGTCGCGAATGTGCACCGAGGGCGTGAGGAAGCCCATGTCGTTGATGAACTTGCGGCGAATGGCCCGAATGCGTTTGATCAGGTCGCTCTCTTCGCCCTTGTCCACCATGGGAATGAGGCGATAGGGCAGCTCTAAACAAAGAGGCTCAACCACCGGCACGTCGGTCCAGCCCAGCTCTTGCCGGCCAGCCTCACTTTTGGTCTGCACGGCGCTTTCTTTGGCAAGGGTGGCTGCTTTGCGACGAATGAGATAGGCCAAGCCAATGAACATGGCCGCAAAAATCACAAAGGTCATGTGCGGCATGCCGGGCAGCAAACCCAACAAGCCCAACACACCGCCCGCGATGAACAGCGCGCTTTGGTTGCTGTTCATTTGCTTGGTGAGCTGCTGCGAGAAGTCGTCTTCTGTGGCCACGCGGGTGACCAAAATACCAGCAGCCGTTGAAATAATCAGGGCCGGCACCTGCGCGACCAAGCCATCACCAATGGTGAGCGTGCCGTAAATGGTCATTGCCTGGCTAAAGCTCAAATTGTGCGTGATCATGCCAATGACCAAGCCGCCAACCAGGTTGATGAGCAAAATCAAAATGCCGGCAATAGCGTCGCCGCGTACAAACTTGGAGGCACCGTCCATGGAGCCAAAAAAGTCGGCCTCTTGCGCTACATCGGCCCGGCGTTGCTTGGCTTCCTCTTGCTTAATGAGGCCAGCATTCAGGTCGGCATCAATGGCCATCTGCTTGCCAGGCATGGAATCGAGGGCAAAACGGGCTGAAACCTCCGCCACCCGGCCCGAGCCCTTGGTAATCACCACAAAGTTGATGATGGTGATCAAGATAAAGATCACCACACCCACCGTGAAATTGCCCCCAATGAGGAACTTGCCAAAGGCCTCAATCACCTTGCCGGCGGCATCTGTGCCTGAGTGGCCTTCTAACAACACAATGCGGGAAGAAGCCACATTGAGCGACAAACGCATGAGCGTGGTCACCAGCAAAAGGGTGGGAAAGGACACAAAGTCCTTGAAATTCTTGATGTTCAGGGCGGCAATCAAAATCATGATGGCCATGCCAATGTTGAGCGTGAACAACATGTCCAGCAGCAGCGGTGGCAGAGGCACCAGCATCATCACCAGGATGAGCAACACCATGACCGGCACAGCGGCCTGAGCGGTAGGCTTTAAATACTCCGTGATTTTGGAAGTAAAAGTATTCATTTATGGGTGTTTATTCTATCGATATTAACAATTTATCTATGGAAATCACAAATTCTTTTAAAAACGCTAAACACTTTTGAATGAGGGGCCGTAAAGGTACCTGAGGGCCACTGGAAAAGCAGCCCCTATATCTTTCAAACTTATTAGGAGCATTTCATGTCAGCTGTTTTGAATACCAACGTTGCCTCTTTGTGGGCATCTAAAAATCTTTTGGGCGCGCAGAGCAAGATGGCCGATTCAGTGGAGCGCTTGTCTTCTGGCTTGCGGATTAACCGTGCGCGTGATGACGCGGCTGGTTTGGGCGTTGCCAATGCGTTGACCTCACAAATCAACAGCGCCAATCAAGGCGTTCGAAATTTGAATGATGGTATTTCCATGGTTCAAACAGCTGAAGCAGCTATCACTGCAGCTTCAGACATGGGTCAGAGAATTTTGACTTTAGCGACGCAAGGAGCAAATGCAACTTTAGGCATTCCTGAACGTAAAGCGATTCAAGCTGAAATGGCAAAACTATTGGATGCGATGGATTCAATCGGTACTCGAACAAAATTTTCAGGTAACCCATTGCTTGGAGTTGCACTTGGTGACACCGCCACAGATACTAAGTATTCTTTGCAGATCAGTAAAGAAATAACTGACAAGATTAATTTGACTAATGCAGCATTTAGAAACATTGGATATGGTTCTACAGCTGCAACTGAGAAGGGCTCATTCACACTCACTGGCAATTTAATTACTGGTCAGTCAATTACTATTGCTGGTCGTACAGTTACTGCCACTGGTGGTGCGGCCACTATGGCCGATATTGTTACTGCCTTTACCTCTGGCACTACTACAAACAACGCGGCTGTTTCAGGAGCGTTGGCTAACTTTACCTTAACTAGTACTGGCGCAGGTAATGTAACAGCTACAAGTTCAACTGCAAGTACCAATGTCACTGATCTGACCTATTCTTATGTTGGTGGACAGTTGGCATCTTTGGCCTACACACAGGGTGCAACTGCTGCTGATGGTCAGGGTAGTGCATTGAAGGTCAAGGTAGATGACTTGCTTACTCTTTTGAATGCAGGTACCCCTGATTTGGCTGCTATATCTACAAAATTCAATGAAATTCAGGACACAGCAAGCTCATATGTTGTCAATTTGGGGACACAGAGAAGTTTGTTGGGCGCTTTCCAGAATCAGATTGAATACACAGTTAGCAATGTGACTGATCTTTCTGCTAATCTTTCAGCTGCTCGTAGTCGCGTCCAAGACACAGACTACGCTGCTGAAACAGCAAACTTGACCAAAGGCCAAATCTTGCAACAGGCAGCAACAGCCATGTTGGCACAAGCCAACCAAATGCCTAATGTGATTTTGACTCTTTTGAAGTAACATCCCGTTATGACTTGCTCGCAACCATCAGGTTGCGAGCAAGCTTTCCTCACGGAGTGAAGCCATGGATCCGGTAAAAAATATCAGTGTCAATTCGGCGGCTTATGTCCCGAAGCCGATGCCCAATGAGCCGGCCCCCCCGAAAGATACGGAGGCCGTTTCAAAGGTCGTCAGTATTCCAGTGCTGCCCCAACCCAGTATCAAAGAATTCAGTCAAGATGTGAAGCAAGCGGCCGAAAAGGCCATGGTTGACATTGAGCATTTCATTTCTTCCCAGGCCCGATCGGTTCGAATTTCCAAAGACTCGTCGTCTGGCCACATGGTGGTTCAGTTGGTAGACCCAAACTCTGGCGAAGTCATTCGAACTTTGCCTTCAGAAGAGTTGCTGCGCTTGGCGCGCACCTTCGAAACTCTGGGCAACGTCATGGTCAATCAGCGCGCCTAAGCCCTGATTCACACAACTATGGCAGTTTCATCCAGTACCAGTGCTACAGGCAGCTCGCTTGATGTTGCAGGTATCGTCAGCCAGTTGATGGAGGTTGAGAGCAAGCCTCTCACAAAGCTTGACAACAGAATCACCTCGTCCACTGTCAAAATTAGCACCTTGGGATTGTTCAAAGGGCATTTGTCAACATTGAAGTCGGCTTTGGATGATCTTCAAAATCCCGCTAATTTTTCTGCCTGGTCTGCCAAATTAAGCAATGACACTGTGGCCAGTGCAGAACTGACCGCCACTGCCAACGCCGGAAGTTATCAACTTGATGTTGTGCAGCTTGCAAGGCCATCCATCTGGAATGTGACTGGGTTTGCAACAGAAGCGGATGCCTTAGCTTGGTTCAATGCAGCGGGTCAAACGACCTTGCGCGAAAGTGCTGAGGCTACAGTTTTAAAAACGGCCAACAACCAATATGTGTTGTCCTTGAAGGCAAGCAATACAGGCACAGCTGCTGGCTTCACAGTCAGCAATGCGTCGCTCACCTCAGGCTTGCAAGCCATCGAATATCAAACAGCAAGAGATTCACAGTTCAATTTGAACGGCGTCTCTTTCACGCGTGCCTCCAACACAGTGTCTGATGCGTTGACTGGCGTCACACTGAACTTAAAGTCGACCACCAGCAGCCCCGTCACCTTAACTGTGGCTCAAGCAGAGTCCTCCGCCAAACCCAAGTTAGATGCTTTGGTCAAAGCCTACAACGACCTGCAGTCTTTTTACAAAACTCAGTCTCAAGCTAGCGCCGACGCCTCCACACGGGGTGTGTTAAATAGCGATTTTGCTGTAGGCAGCATGATGCGTGAAATCTTGACGGGTTTGATGATGCCCGTGACGGGCGTAAGCGGTGCTGCCTTAACAGGTCAAACAGATTTGTCAGCCCTTGGCATCAAGCTTCAAGACAACGGTCAGTTGGCGGTAGATACCACACTCTTGTCAAACGCGACCACGCTTCAGTCTCGTTTGGCCAATGGCTTGACCATTGGTTACGATGCATCTTCTAGCAAAAATCTGTCTACGCGCATCACTGAAATGTTTTCAAGCGGTGGCGTTTTGCAAGTGCGCATCGACAACGAACAAAAAGTTCAAGCAGACTTGAGCTCGCGCAAAACCACTTTGCAAGACAAGCTGGCAAACATTCAAGCGCGCTATACCGCTCAATACGCAGCACTAGACGCGCTGCTGTTTAAATTACAAAGCACCAGCACCTCGCTAAAAAGTGCACTCGATGGCCTTACCGCATCTCAGAAAAACAATTGAAGTACCAAGGTAAAACTATGACTATGCGTTCTCATCGTGCCTATGCGGCTACACAGCGTGAAACTTCCGTTTCATCTGCCAGACCAATTGACTTGGTGGTGATGGTTTACGAACGCTTGTTAGATCATTTGCGTAGCGCTCAACTGCAAATGTCTGAGGGTGCTGATTCGTCTGAGTCTCTCACCAAGGCCATCGACTTGATAGTGACAGGTTTAGAAGCCTGCCTTAACAAGAAGCAAGGTGGCGAAATTGCTGAAAACTTGGCTGCCATTTACAACTGGGCCAGCCGTGAAATTATGCAGGCGCGTCTTCGCCGCGACCCGCAAATGCTCCAAGGCGTGATCAATGCATTACAGCCTCTGGCCGAAGCTTGGCGCGAACACGCGGGTCTCACCTACGATCTCCTCGAAGCGGCCAATCAGCCCATGGTTATGGCTGGCGCTGAAGTCAGGTCTGTGGGTTCTGCCATGGCAGCCTAAGGGAACTATTTCCCTAAGGGCTGAGCTTTACCCATTGCTTGGCCCATGTTCATTCCCACCCAAACTCCTGATCTTCAACAACCGCTCACGCAGTTGTTGGAAACCAAACCGGTGCAGCCCGTCTCGGCGGTGCCTGGCATTCCTGAAGACGCACAAAACCTAGACAGCCGCGTTGCTTTGCAATGGGCGCAGCCCGTATTGCAGGCTGAAAAAGGGCAGTCTGCTCGCACTGCACTGGCCGTTCCGCTGGCTGTTCAAATTGTCAAGCCTCTTGTGATCAATGGCTTCGAGCCACAAGGCCCCGACCCAGACGCTTTGCGCAAGGGGCAGGTACACCCCATGCTTTCCCAAGGGCTGGCCTCTTGGATCAATGCAGTGGGGTCTAAGCCAGTTTCAAGTTTCCAAGCCAATCCTGCGCTTTTACAAAATACAGTTTCGCAAAGCACGACCGATGTGATGCCAGTGCTTTTGAATTTGTACAAAGCCCTGACTCAAAGTGACATCTTTGCAGCGCAACGTTTGGCTGAATCATGGTTACCCCGCCCCGTGAAGACCCAGTTGGAAGCTCAAGAAGGGGCGCGCACAACTGCTTCAAGTGCAGCACGGGCAAAAGCAAGTACCTCAGTGATGCAGGGGGATGAAAACCACCAAGCATTCAAGGAGCTGGCTCAACCTGCCTCCGAGCCTTCTATGGCGCAGCTCACCAAATGGGTGGCCGCTTTAGATCCAGACAGCGAACCAGCGCAGCAAGCTGCGCACATGCTCACACAGGGCGAAATGATCTGGGTGGCCGACTTGGTCCCTGGGGTGCCAATGAGAATGGTCCGTGAAGATGCTTGGCGCAACGATGCGAAGCGCCCCGCCCACTTGGAAAAGGGAGCGATGTTGCGCGTTGAATTGAATCTGCCCAATTTAGGTCGCATTCGGGTGGTGGGTTCGCAATGGGGCCGGGATGTGTCTTTGCAAATTTCGCACGATGCCAGCTCAAAAGATCAATGGGTCACGCTAGCGCCCGCCTTGTTGCAAGATTTACAAGTCAAAGGTATTGGCGATTTTCGCTTGGAAACCTTGCCTAGCCAGGATGAGGCGGCCAATGGCTAGCGCACCGCCAGACACTGTGATGCAAGCCGTGGCACTGGGCTACAAACCTGGAATGCCCGCGCCCAGGGTGTTGGCGCAAGGGCGGGGCGAATTGGCGCAGGCCATTGTCGATAG
>JACCDU010295424.1_pt1 | contig 89690 bp, 96 predicted proteins | sample 7446081 | NCBI WGS metagenome assembly JACCDU01 (sample SAMN15323447, study PRJNA562643) | freshwater metagenome | isolation source: river surface water | place: USA:Blue River Watershed | collected 2017-08-17
CTGAACCTGAAAAGATTATTCTACCAAAAGAACAATTTGATGCTCTTGTAGAACGATTAAATGCACCACCAGATCCAGAGGTAATGGAAAAGATTAAAAGAGTTTTAGAACGCAAAGCACCTTGGGAAGAATGACTGAGAAATCTAAGATGTTCTATAATATCTGGTGTTGTGCATATCAACGCAGAACACTATATAAAGGAACTTCAAGAGAACACAGAGAACACGAAACCGTGAGAATGTGTTTAGATATGAAAGACGTGAAGTTCTATCAGTTTGATACAGAAAGACCGCACTACATCTAATGACCTGGCCTCAATACATTTTCCAACATCTTATTCCTACTGGACTTCGTTCCTTTAGGGATAATTTTCGTATGTGGAGAGATCTTATCACATCAAATTATGAAGGTTATGCATTACTGGAAGATGATGATCCTTACCAACAGTGTTATGAATGGTTCTGGTGTAGTATTAACTTAGACGAGACATATCCAAAAGAATTTTTAGAGTATCTACATCAAATGGTTGATGATATTGACAGTGGGAAGGTGAAGACCTATACTCTTGATGAGATTATGAGGGATGATGAAAAAGCCTAAAACATTGTGGCGATGGTGGGCAAAATCACTTGGAGAGAAAGCATCTAAGTGTGATAAAGAGTCCGATAAGATTGCCATCATTCGTACCACTATCTTTGCAACTTATCTGATCACTAACTGTTTCATTATTGCTGGTGTGATCCGTCAATGGGACAGAAAGACTGAGGTTTACATTCAAGTGGAGTCTGAAAGTGTTGTTCCTTATGTGACATCACCAGAACGTAGAGTAAATAAACCATTTGAGTTTGAGTAAAAGTTAGTAACCTCCAAAGTGTCAGTATAGTGTAAGGGTAAACATTATGAACACTGTCAATCAACTCCTGGCTCTGAAAGAAGAATACAAGCGTCAGGACTTTAACTTCACCAAAGAACAGCAAGAGCGTTACAATGTTCTTCTCAATCGTCGTCGTGAAGAAGTAAAGGAGTGGTATAAAGAGGGCAAGGTTTGGATTGGTCCGAGCACTGCTGGTAAAGCACTGGTTGAGTGACACTTTCGCAGAAAAACAATTGAAACTTTACAATTGTCCAGTTTGTAATTGTCAGAAGGCATCTAATCATTTTGTGATGTCTTCTTGTGGCAATTTTCCTTTAATTTCTGTTTGTAACAACTGTTCTGATTTTCATTATATTGAAAAAATTGATTGTACTTGTTCTATATGCAAAAGAAAGTTACCATCAACTTATTTTCAACATTATCGCACACGATTTAAAAAAAATGGTATGAGATTGCGTGTAAATACAAACTGCAAAGATTGTTCAAAGAAAGAATCTTCAATTGTTTCCAAACTTAAGAGAGAAAATCCTGCTCCACAGTATTTGACTCCTTGCCCGCAATGTGGTAAAATTTGTTATGAAAAAGTAGAAGACATTCCTGAAGGTATTGTCGGAACAAATGGTCCTTGGCAGTGTGATCATGACCATAAAACAAAAGAGTTTCGTGGATATCTTTGCAAAAGATGTAATACTGGAACTGGACTAATTGGTGATAATATCGAATACTTCCAAACTGCACTAAAAAATAAGAAAATAAAATGAATCTAAATCAAATCATTACATCAGACAACGTAGAATATCTTAAAACTTTACCAGATGAATGTATTGATTTGGTTGTAACTTCTCCTCCCTACGATGAATTGAGGGATTACAATGGATATACTTTAGATTTGCATGGTTTAGGTCAACAACTATTTCGTGTGATGAAAGATGGTGGAATTTGTGTAATGGTAATACAAGATTCTACTAAAGATTTTGCTAAATCTCTGACATCATTCCGAACTATTGTTGATTGGTGTGATAACATTGGATTTCGTTTATTTGAATGCAATATCTACCATCGTCAAGGAACAGAAGGAGCATGGTGGACTAAAAGATTTCGGGTAGATCATGAATACATGCCAATTTTTTTGAAAGGGAAAAGACCACAATACTTCAATAAGGAAAATATTAAGATTCCATCAAAACATGCAAATAAGGTAATGACTGGTGCAAACATTCGTACCAAAAATGGAAAAACTGGTTCTAGACAGGTTAGAATCAATCCCACAAAATGTCCTGGTACAGTAATGTCATTTGGAAATACTTGTGGTGGTGAAAGTAAACTTAAAAGTCAACATCCCGCTGTATTTCCTAATATGCTTGCCTATGACATGATTGAATGTTTTTGTCCTCCCGATGGTATAGTTCTTGATCCCTTTAATGGTAGTGGAACCACAACATTAGCAGCAAAATGTTTGGAAAGAAATTATATTGGAATCGATGTATCAGATGAGTATAATGAAATTGCAAAAAGACGATTAATTGAAGAAACAATCTCAAAAAAACCAGTGCAAAAAGAATACTTTGGTGTTTTGCCAATCTAAATGAAAATAAGGACACTTTAAGAACTGTCCACTACCCCTTGACTTTCGACGGTTAAGGGGTTATTATTATTGTATTGAAAGATTCTTGATGGTAATTCTTCGTCCCCACCAACAACGTGCATTGGATGCACTCTCTAAGTATCTGAAAGGTCAGTGTATATTTCCGACTGGTGGTGGTAAGACTTTGGTTGCCATCATGGATGCAGTTCGTGAGTTTCAGAAAGAAACTCCACAGACTATTGTTGTTGTTGCTCCTCGTATTCTCCTCGCAGAACAACTGTGTTCTGAGTTTCTGGAACACATCACCAACGTCGCAGTTTTGCATGTTCACAGTGGTGAAACTCATCATCACTCCACTACGAAACCTGCAGAGATTTACAACTGGTCTCGTCGTGCATACAAACATCAACTAATCTTCACCACTTATCACTCTCTTCATCGTATCCAAGAGAGTGAAATCTCTGTAGATACCATTTACTTTGACGAGGCACACAACAGTGTTCAACGTCACTTCTTTGGTCCTACTGAGCATTTCTCTTCTCACGCTAATCGTAGTTTCTTCTTTACTGCAACTCGTAAGACCTCGGTTACAATCAACAAACCAGGAATGAACGATCGTGATGTCTATGGTGACATCATTTGTCGTGTTTCTGCACCTGAACTGGTGGAAGGTGGTTACATCATTCCTCCTAAGATCCAAACTAAGAAGTTTGAGGTTCTCAAACCCAAAGAGATCTCTGCAGATCGTGACTGTGGGAATGTGTTGGAAACTATTGATGAGACCGACACAAAGAAGATCCTCGTTTGTGTCAAGACCTCTCGTCAACTGATGAACCTGATGAGTCAAACTGATTTCGCAAGTCAGCTGACACAACGTGGTTATTCTTACCTCTATATTACTGCTAAGACAGGTGCAGTGATTGATGGTAAGAAGGTGAACCGTGAGGTATTCTTTGACACCCTGAATGCATGGGGTAGGGATAAGCAGAAGAAGTTTGTTGTTCTTCATCGTTCCATCCTGTCTGAGGGTATCAATGTGTCTGAACTTGAGACCGTTATCTTCCTCCGTAACATGGATGTGATTGAGATGACTCAAACTATTGGTCGTGTTCTTCGTCGTGGTAGTGATACCAAGACCTTCGGATTGTGTGTGGTTCCTGTTTATTCTCAGGTGGGAATTGCAACCGAGAAGGCACTCCAACGTGTTGTGGATACTGTGTTTGAACGTGGTGAACTTCTGGACTCTGTGGTACGCAAATGAGTTACACTAATTCTAACATTCTTGACCCCAAACCAGGACCGATTGGGTTTATCATGAAGGATTATGCAGCAATTCCTTATGGAAACCAACTGATGGTTATACACAAAGGACAACAGATTAAGGTATGTCGTAATCAACAATCTGCTCGTAATTTCATTCAGAAAGAGATGAAATCTAAATAATACAACAGAGAGCAAGTAAGAGATGAAAACCTTTCAACAGTTTATTGCAGAAGTTTACGATAAAGATGTGATGGGATCTTCACAGATCCGCAGAACTGGTGAGGGTGGACGTATTGGTGCAGAACGTAAGAAAACCACACCAGAACGTCGCAGGATGAAGGCAGTTGGTGGTGGAAAGCAAGAACCTGTAGAATATAAGGATCGTTCGGATATTGGTTCTCAGAGACAAACAAGCACGAGAGTTCAACAACCAACACAGGAACGTGGATCTGCTGCACTATCGCCTAAAGAACAACAGAGAAAGGCATACTTAGAGAGAAAGGCAAGAGAGGGTAAAGGTCCTGCAACTTCTAAGGAAAAGGAGAAAGAAGCATCTAAACTTCTGACTAAGAAGAAAGAAGAAAAGCCCACATCACCTGACTATAAGCCATCAAAGGCTTCAGGTATGACTAGAAGTGAAAGAATGTCACAACAACGTAAAGGTGAGGCAGCACTCAAAGATATCATGAAGGATCAAGAGTTCTCACGTTATGAGAAAGAAACTGGTCAGAAGGCAACTGGTAAGGCTAAGACCAAACTTCTGGGTAGAGTATCACAAAGAATGGCAAACTGACGGAATTATTGTTAGTAACCTTGAAAGTGTCCCTATAGTGTAAGATACAGTGAGTTTATGACTCGTAAAGCCAAAACTGTCTCTCCTCAAAAAGTTCTGATCACCAAAGAACAATACATTGAGGATATTAAAGTTCGTTGGCAAATTCACCAGTATGAAATCAACAAACTGGGTGAAGATCTGAACAAAGTTGCACAAACTGTTGCACCTTATGTCCAAAAGATCATGGATTATTCTGTTTCTAAGTATCAGGAACTCCGTGATCGTTATGTTACAATCAAATAGTCATCAAAGAGGGATAAACCCTCTTTTTTTGTCCTAATTAAAGTTAGTAACCTCGAAAGTGTCCCTATAGTATGAAGAACACTCATCTCGAACACGCAGAAGATCTCATCCTCACTGGTGATCTTTCTGTACTTGATGCACTCTACAATCCTGATCACATTAGTGTGAAGATTGATGGAGCACCTGCGATTGTGTGGGGTACTCATCCTGAGAACGGTAAGTTCTTTGTTTGTACCAAAGCGGCATTCAACAAACAGAAGATCCGTGTTTGTTACAATCAAGACGACATCTTCACTCACTTTGGACATCAACCAAATGTAGCACAGATCCTGATCTATTGTCTTGATTATCTGCCTCGTACTGAGGGAGTATTTCAAGGAGATTGGATTGGTTTTGGTAGTGGTCTTGATACATTCACTCCCAATACTATCACTTACAAGTTCTCTGAACCTGTCAATGAGGACATTGTGATTGCTCCTCATACTTATTACACTGGAAATGGTTCTCTGTATGAAATGGAGGCACATTCTCTGACTGGTGAACTGATTGGGACTAAACATTGTCGTTTCGTTCAACCATTCACTGACCGAGTTTGTGGTAACACCGTTGCACCTAAGGTGAATCGCAAGGGTATCACTTTCCTCTCTCCGAAACAAGCAACGATCGCAAAACAACAGATCAATGCACTCATTCGTAACGGTCAAGAGTTGACTGATGCGGACCTGTTTGGTATTCTTGGATGTATTCAACTGGTCAATCTGTACCAGATGATTGTAGAGATCAAAGAAGATCTGATGGAGTCGTTGATTGTTTATGGTTGCCCCAAATCATACATCAGTGGGGAACAAATCAATCAAGAGGGTTTCGTTCTCACTCACAATGGTCAGATGATGAAACTCGTTGATCGTAAAGTGTTCTCCTTCGCTAATTTCACACAAGGACGATTCCAGTGAATTAAAGTTAGTAACCTCCAAAGTGTCCTTATAGTGTAACCACTGAAACCATGTCAACTCGTTCTCGTATTGGGATTCAACTCCCTGATGATTCTATCCTCTCTGTGTATTGTCATTATGATGGATACCCTGAGTTTAATGGTGTGAAACTCCAAGAACATTTCAATTCTTATGAGAAAGCATCAGAACTGATTGATGGTGGTGACATCTCCGCATTGTGGACAAATGCAGGATGGAACAATGAAACTCTGAGTGAAGTTGGTCCTCTGTATTATTCTAATCGTGGTGAAGATTGTCCTCCTCGTTTAGATCAGGATCTGTGTGAGTTTCTACATCCTGATAACAGTGAAGAATACGCATACCTCTTCCGCAATGGTGAGTGGGTATGTTACAATATGAATCGGTTTGATAACACCAAACTACCTGAAATCGTCGCAATTCCTCAAGGAGAACTCGTAAAATGATCTGGGAAGTTAAACTCTACGTCGGTGGCAAAGTATTCACCGAAGAGGTTCGAGCAACTAATCGTCAAGACGCATTAGATACAGCAGTCGCTCGAAATCCTAAAGCACGTGTCGTTGGAGTGAATCCAACTCTACGCAGTTAAAGTTAGTAACCTCCAAATTGTCCCATTAGTGTAAGAGTCCTGATCTCATGAACGACATCACAATCAAGCGGTATCAGTTTGATTCAATCATGGAATCTATTAAATCAGCACTTGATGTTTGTGAAAGAGTAGATTACGATGATGACGCAAAGTGTGAAGATACCGCACCTTATGCAGTTGGGTGGAGTAAAGCAACACTCAAAAATCTGGTAATTGATCTTAATCGTATTCTGGAGGATTCTAACAATGTTTGATGAAATGTGGCAAGAGATCGCTGATGCACCTGGTGAGATCTTTGACATTCCTGAGATGAGGGAATTTGCAGAAGAGATTGAACCTGAGGATGTGGTCGGTTATGATGATCTCACTGATGGTATTTCACTCGATTCTAACTACGACTTCTGACAATTAAAGTTAGTAACCTTGAAAGTGTCCTAGTAGTATGAACAACACCACTGAACGAAAGTTTCACAACATGAGTATCGAAGATCGTGAGATGTTCGAATACAACTCCTACCGTGAAAAGCAACAAGCAGAGTTGGCACGTATCATGGCACAACCTGAGAACCCAATGAAATATTGTTTTGAGTTCTTGGACACTTATGTTGGTTCTCATGATGACATGATGGCGAAGAAGTGTTATGATGGTATCGCCAAGAACTCCGAACTTCTTGATTACTCCGAAGCACACTACTGAATCCATTATGAAAACCGACATGAACAAAGAGTTTCTCATCGATCAAATGGGTGAGACAATCTTTCACCGATTTGCAGATTTCATGGATCAACATGATTATGAAACCGCAGATTGTTTACACTCTGAATGGAATGTAGATGGTATTGATCCTGAAGATGGCAAGTATGAGTTTTTGTTTATGGTAGATCTGAGTGAAGTTTGACGGTATTAAAGTTAGTAACCTCGAAAGTGTACCAGTAGTATGAACAACACCTTCACCGTTCAATTCTGGTCTAAAGATCTTCAAATCCCCGAGTTCATTGGACCTTTCTACTCTGAAGATGAGGCAAATGATTATTGTGATTCTCGCAATGGTTCTTTAGCATTATCTGGCATTCCTTCCTCTGTTGCTTTCTACTCTATTGTTGAGTATTGAAGTTAGTAACCTCGAAAGTGTACCAGTAGTATAGACACCACTTCACACCATGAGAAAGATCGAAACTCTGATGAATGAAGCAATCAACGAGTGTGTTGATTGGAAGAAAGACAACACTGAAGTCGCATACTTCAGTGGTCATGATATTTCTCGTGTGTATCTTCACAACAATCTAATCGCAGAGATTGGTCCCACTTATCTTCAGATGTTCGATGGTGGTTGGCAAACACCAACAACGAAGTCCCGTCTAAACTCCATTCTTCAAAAACATGGTAACGGAGAAAGGATCTTCTCCAAGAACTTCGAATGGTTTCTTGTCACTGATCATGGTGAAACAATCCCCTTCGTTTCTGGTATGAGGTTGAACTGATGATGTTTGATTTCATTCTGTTTTCATCAATTCTCGTTCGTCACTACTTTCACCACTGATGAATAACTTTTTCTTCGGCATTATCACTGGAATTGTGTTATCAACTGTTGGTTTCCAAGGATTAGCAAATCTAGGTAATCGTGCAATTAACGGTGTCGAAACCTTCGCTCAATCTCAACAATGAAACTGACACAATCAAATCGTAAATGGTTACATCTAGGATTTGCACTTGAGTTCTTTCTTATTGGTTTGTTCCTTACACAACAATCAAAAGCACAATCTCATGAGGAAACAATCAATCGGTTCTGTGCAAGAGTAGTAGGTATCCCATACGCATCTGATAACTTTACTGATGAAGAATGGGAACGATTTAAGTATTGTCGTACTGTACTTTCCAACAATTAAAGTTAGTAACCTCGAAAGTGTCCTAGTAGTATGAAGAACACTGAAACCATGATCCTCACTCACAAAGTTATCGCACTTGATGAAGGTTCTGAAACTCCTAAAGTGATTGGAGTTTATGATACTGAAGAAATTGCACAATCCGTCGCTGATAGTTACAATTATATGTGGAGAAACACTATGATCACTGCACATGTCATTCCTAACAAGTGATGATAATGTACTCTAATCTCTCCAAGATCAAACCATCACTGAGAACCAAAGGTAACATCACTGGTAACTTCGGAAAGACAAAGGTTAAGGCAGGTTCTACACTCTCTGATCTAGGAATGACCACTAAAGAGAACATTAACATCACAACTCAAAGTGAATACATTAAGAGGATGTATGAAGCAATGGAAACAACCAATGATCCTAAGTTGAAGTCCTTTTGTTACAACGAGATTAAGATGTATCTCATTAGGACTAATCAATGGTGAATCAGTCTTTTATACTCAAAAACACCTAAAAAACATTAAAATCAATTAATAAATGTATTAATTAATGTATTTGTGTTGTTGATAACATTCTCAATAACGTTGTTCTTATTGAGAATCAATTAGAGTTATTATTGAGAATAGAGTGATCTTATGGTCTCTGAATACTCTTATTAAATGTGTCTGGTCCTTGTAACTTATGTCATTTAAATGTGTCCAGGTCTTGTGATCTAAGCCCGCAGTCTATCATCAGATCCCCATATTGTCAAGACCCCAGAAATCAGAAATCCCACACATTCCCCCCACACTCATAAGGACCCCTGATAAATACCCCCACACCTATTGACATTTACCCTCTGAGATCTTACACTAACAACATCACCAACGGAGAGAACTTATGTCAGTTGCTTATCATCAGGCACAGAAGGTTAAGTATCGTGTGACCTTAGAACTAGAGGTCTTCAGTGACATGAACCCTCACCAGATTCAGTGGGACAAAGTACTCCAACTTGAACCATCTGAGAGTGTTGATGCTTATGTTGAAGACCTCTCAGTTCCTGACCGTTGGTGACACCTAGAAGGACCAGGAAGGACACTCTATCAGGTCTCAGGTGTCAATACACTTAGGACCTGATATTCAAAGGAATTATTGTTAGTAACCTCTAAAGTGTTCCTATAGTGTAAGGACACATTCACCACTCACCTCTTATGACTTCCGCCACACTTGACTACAACGGTTGGACTAACTATGAGACCTGGAACGTAGCTCTGTGGATTCAGAATGATGAGGGTCTTTATGACATCGCTCGTCGTTGTGATGATTATCAGGACTTTGTAGATTCCATTGAAGGACTACTCACTAAGACCCCTGATGGAGTATCTTTCACCAGTGCTATGTTGAATGACTTTCAACTCAACGAGATGATGAAAGATCTCTGAGGTCTTATACCTTACTCTTGACCTGATGATGTCATAAAACTCATCACAGTTCACAACACTTACTTACTACATTATGTCTACTCAAGTGATGATCTCTCTCCTGAAGAAAGGTAACACTGGCAACGAGATTCTTGAGATCCTCGAAGCTCTTAGTGACAACACTGTTACTAACACTCAACAGGAGAATGTACCGACTCTTGATGTGATCGAGTTCTGATGAATTGACAGGGAGATTGTGTCACTTAATCTTGACACTCTCTCCCGAATTCTTTATACTTAAGGGGTCAACAGTTCTTTATAGTTTGGACAGTGATTTCGGGGTTTTTATGTTATCGTCGGTCGGCGTAACCCCGTATATAAAAATCCATAAGTCCCTAACCTACAAAAGTATATTCCCGAGAGAGCTCTATAAACCTCATAAGATAAAAAAATTCCGGTGATATGAGAAGACGTAAAACCCCTTATTGGCATTTCTGGAAGGTCGTCTTTGCGGGTTGGTTAATAAGATATCCTCGACAGTGCTTTACGATCTTCGGAGGTACGGTCGGGTTTCTTATAGTGCTGATATATAATGCTGTGAGATAAAAATTCCGGAAAAAATTTTATGACTACAGAGGTTCGCCCATGGGGAATATTTGAGAATCTATTAGAGGAGATTGATTATAAGGTCAAGAGAATTATTATTTCACCAAATCAATCAATATCACTCCAATATCATTTCCATAGGGAAGAGTATTGGATAGTTGTTGAGGGTGATGGAGAATTGACTCTAGAAGATGATGTAAGACATGTTGAAGTTGGTGATAGTGTCTTTATAAAAAAAGAAGACTTACATCGTCTCAAAGCAGGCAAGAATGGTATTACACTCATTGAGACACAACTCGGAGTGTGTGATGAGGACGATATTGTTAGGTTAGAAGACCATTATGGGAGGGTAGAGTGATGGAAAAAATTTATCACATCTATGCAAAGGACCGTTGTTTATTTCATTCTGTCAAAGAGGATGAATTTGAAATCACTTGGAAGACCTTAAGGAATATGGTTGGTATTATGCATACTGATTATGAAGTCAAGGATTTATCTTATGAAGAGCTTATGGTGAACCGGAATGTCTCCCTAGAGGGGTCTTATTGACAAACCCTAAATATGACGATAAAATTGAACTGAAGGTTAATTTCAATTATGGCAAAAGGATTTACTTTGAAGGCTAATGCACCAAAGCCTAAAGAAGCGGAATGGGATTACGAAGCAATTAAGGAACGAATGAAAGGCAAATCAATTGTCTTCTGTCTTCCTGGTCGTGGATGCTCATTTACTTTCTTAAAAGCATTTGTTCAACTCTGTTTTGATCTTGTTCAAAACAATATGAGTATTCAAATTTCTCAAGACTATTCTTCCATGGTGAACTTTGCTCGTTGTAAAGTTCTTGGAGCAAATGTTCTTCGTGGACCTAAGCAGATTCCTTGGGATGGTAAACTGCAATATGATTATCAACTCTGGATTGATAGTGACATTGTATTCAATACTGAAAAGTTCTGGCAACTCTGCGATCTTGCACTGAACGAAGAAGGTGAAGAGAAGGAAATTGTTGCTGGTTGGTATGCAACTGAAGATGGTCATACAACCTCTGTTGCTCACTGGTTAGAAGAAGATGACTTCCGTAAGAATGGTGGAGTCATGAATCATGAGAATGTAGAAGGCATTTCGAAGCGTCGTAAGCCTTTCACTGTTGACTACACTGGTTTCGGTTGGGTTCTGATTAAGAAGGGTGTATTTGAGAATCTTGAGTATCCTTGGTTTGCTCCTAAGATGCAAGTCTTTGAATCTGGAGCAGTTCAAGATATGTGTGGTGAAGACGTATCATTCTGTCTGGATGCAAAAGAAGCTGGTTTTGATATTTGGTGTGATCCTCGTATTCGTGTGGGACATGAAAAAACTCGTGTGATCTAATGGCTTTTAATATCTTATACAAAGGACGTAAGATATATCAGAACCTCAGTCATGAAGAATGTGCTGAGGTTCTTGACGAACTATCCTCTAAGTATTACACTGAGGAGGACTTTGATATTGAACAACTCGAACTGGAGGAAATCTAATGGCTAAAGGTGGCGGATCTAATAAAACTGTTTTTCAAGCTGGAGCACCAAAGAAGACACGTCAAGGACGTTCTGCTCGAACTCTTCTCTCAGCAACATCTCGCAATGGTCGTAAGAAAAGGTATCGGGGACAAGGCAAGTAATGTACAACTTAGACTCATCAGATGAATGGAACTTCATACATCCAGAAGATCTATGGGTCTATAACAAACTATTTTTAAATCATCGTCTAGGACACCTCTGTGGGCCCACAGGGGTGTCTGTTCCATATTCGGGGTATTATATCGTCCGACCAAGTTTTAATTTACTTGGTATGGGACGATTTTCTCGTAAGGAGTGGATTTATAAGAACACAGAACATTTTCATCCTGCTGAATTTTGGTGTGAAATGTTTTATGGAGACCATTATAGCGTCGATTATCAGAATAAAGAGTCCAAATTAGTCGTACTAGGTGAAAAGGATGAAGATGATCCTTTCTATAGATGGAAAAAATGGACTAAAATTGACTTTAAGGTAGATTTTCCTCCGATATTAAATAGTCTAAAAGGTGATTATGAGTGGATTAACTGTGAATTTATTGGAAATCATCTCATAGAAGTACATTTCAGAAGAAATCCGGACTTTAGATATGGAAATTCAGTGGCAATTCCTGTCTGGAATGATGAAAAAGTAGAAAATATTGAAAATTTGGAGTTTATTGAGGATAAAGATTACTTACGAAGAGGTTTTTACATCGATTAACGGGATAGCAACCCCGTAAAAAGTTCTGATTTAACAAATCAGGAGAGCAAAATGGATCAAAAAATGCTTCGAGAGATCAATCATGATGATCTTATCCCAAAAAAGCATGATTTTCACACTCAAAACGAAATTCATGAAAAAATTCGTAATGATGAAGACTATGATGACTGGGAATATGGTACAGAACCTCTTTATGGTTGAATAAATAAGATAGATTTATAATATTTTCATGCCTGTAGAACGGCTAAGCAGAGGTTTCAAAGATATTAGTTTTGCATTTCAGACTAATCCTCTGAATGATGACTTGATTACTATCAAGAATGAGACTGCTATTGCTCGTTCAGTCAGAAATCTCGTCTTTACTCTTCCTGGAGAAAGATTTTTTAACCAAAATCTTGGATCCAAAATTTCAAGAGCATTGTTTGAAAATATTGATGAGATTTCTGCTTCAATTATACAGGATGAGATTACCAATACAATCAATAATTATGAACCAAGAGTCGATTTGATTTCTGTTGATGTTTCTCCAAACTTTGAGAATAATGAATTTAACGTAACTATTAATTACTATATTGTTGGAATTGACGTATTACCCCAACAATTATCATTTGCATTACAGCCAACACGATAATGGCATTAGTAAATTTCACCAGTCTAGATTTCGATCAAATTAAGACTTCGATTAAGGACTACCTTAGATCGAACTCAAATTTTACTGACTACGATTTTGAAGGATCGACTCTATCTACATTGATAGATGTTTTAGCTTATAACACCTACATTACATCATATAATGCAAATATGATTAGTAATGAGGTGTTTATTGATAGTGCTACTCTAAGAGAAAATGTAGTCTCTTTAGCAAGAAACATTGGATATGTTCCTCGTTCCAAAACTTCAGCAAGAGCAAATATATCTTTCTTTGTAGACACAACTGAATTTACAACTAGACCCTTAACTCTGACTCTGAAAAAGGGTACGGTATGTGCTAGCAGTAGTATTTTTGGTGAACAAAATTATACTTTTACAATTCCTGAAGATATTACAAGACCCGTCATAAATGGAATAGCAGCTTTTGAAAATGTTTCCATTTATGAAGGTACTTTTTTAGTAAACACTTTTACTGTTGATTCCAATAATCCAAATCAAAAGTTTATTCTAGACAACCCTGACATTGATACTCAGTCAATATCAGTTTTAGTGAGAAACACTCAATCAAGTACAGTAACTCGTAAGTTTTCATTATCAAACAGTCTTCTTGATGTTGACTCAACTTCAAGAGTTTTCTTTATTCAGGAGATTGAAGATCAAAGATATGAACTTATTTTTGGTGACGGAGTATTTGGTACTAAACTCGATAACTTGAACTTTATTGAAGCTTCATATGTAACAACTAGTGGTGAAGATGGAAATGGAGTTTCTTCTTTCACATTTAATGGAAGAATAGTTGATAATAACAATAGAGTTGTTAATACAGGAATTTCTCTTTTAACAACTAATACAGAATCTAGAGGTGGTCAAAACTTAGAGACAATAGATTCTATTAAGAAGTATGCTCCAAGAATATATGCTTCTCAAAACAGAGCCGTAACCGCAACAGATTATGAGACTATTATTCCCACAATTTACCCAGAAGTTGAATCTGTATCTGTTTTTGGTGGAGAAGATTTGAGTCCTCCTAGATTTGGAAAAGTTTTTATTTCCATTAAACCAATAAATGGTACATTTGTTTCGAGTCAAGTTAAGGATAATATCAAGAATAGTTTAAGAAAATATAGTGTTGCTGGTATTGTTCCAGAAATTATGGATTTGAAATATTTGTATATCGAATTTAATTCTTCAGTATATTATAATACCAATTCTGCTCCAAGTGCAGACTTTCTTCAGACAATAATATTGAACAATATAAACAAGTATGTAGACTCATCAGAATTAAATAAGTATGGAGCAAGATTTAAGTATAGTAAGTTCTTAAAATTAATTGATGATAGTAATAGTGCAATCACTTCTAACATAACGAATATTATTATAAGAAGAGATCTAAAACCTTCTTTAAACCAGTTTGCTGATTATGAAATATGTTATGGAAACGCGTTTCATATCAACAAAATGAGTGGATACAATATTAAGTCATCTGGATTTACTGTAAGTTCTGTTAACGGAACTGTTTACTTATCAGATACCCCAAATCCTGACGGAAAAACTGGTACAATATTCTTCTTCACTGCAACTTCATCAAACAATCCAACAGTTGTTAGAAGAAATGTTGGTAGGATTGACTATGAAAGAGGAGAAATTATATTGAATCCTGTTAATATAACATCTACTTCAAAAAATGTTGGAGGTGAACCAATTATCGAAATCTCAGCTTCACCACAATCAAATGATGTGATTGGATTACAAGATCTATATCTTCAATTAGACCCATCTTCTAGTGTGTTAAATATGGTATCAGATGAAATATCCTCAGGTTCTGATATCTCTGGAACATCATATACAGTAACTTCAAGTTATTCAAACGGAGACCTCGTAAGAAAGTAATAAAATGAAAGAAACAAGAATCAAAATCAGTTCAGTTGTAGAAAACCAACTTCCAGAGTTTGTAAGGGAAGAATTTCCTTTAGTTTCTGAGTTTTTAAAACAATACTATCTTTCTCTTGAAAGCCAAGGGTCCGCATACGATTTAATTAGTAATCTAGATCAATATGTAAAAGTTGATACTTTATCAAACTTAGTTGACTCAACAACTCTTTTAACAGATGTATCATTTTTTGATACAACTATTAATGTATCTTCTACTGCAGGATTTCCTGATTCTTACGGTCTCCTTTTAATTGATTCTGAAATCATAACTTATACAGGCAAAACAGTAAATTCTTTTACGGGATGCATTAGAGGATTTAGTGGAACAACATCCTTAGATAATTCACCAAATACTGACGAATTAGTATTTTCAGAATCTTCTGTAGAGAAACATACTGCATCATCAGTAGTAGAAAATCTTAGTATTCTTTTCCTTCAGAAATTTTTTACGAAATTAAAGACACAAGTAACTCCAGGATTTGAAGATAGAAGTCTTTTTTCTGGATTGAATGATAATGTTTTCATCAAACAGTCCATTGATTTTTATTCCTCAAAAGGAACTGAAGGTTCTTTTGAGATTTTATTCAGGGCTCTTTATGGTCAAGATGTTACTGTTATTCGTCCACAGGATTACTTAATTCAACCATCTGATGCTCAATATACAGTAACTAAAGACTTGGTTGTGGAGTCTGTTGAAGGTGATATTAATGAATTAGTAAACAGAACCGTTTATCAAGATGAAAATTCTTTTTTACCTAAAGCAAGAGGAACTGTAACTCAGGTAGAAAAGATTCAAAGATCTAATAAAGAATACTATGTTTTAAGTTTAGACATAGGATATCAAAGAGATATTGATGTTGATGGGACTATATTTGGAGAATTCTCTATTCATCCAAAAACTAAACTGATAACTGATATTACAGATACAGATTCTAGCGTTGGTGGATTTTCTCCAAACCTAACCTCTCTTGATGTTGATTCAACCGTTGGATTTCCACAGTCAGGAGAATTAGTTGTAGATCTGCAAAATGGATCTCAGATCATCATAACATACACTGATAAGACACTAACCCAGTTCTTAAATTGTTCAGGAATTACTCAAGAAATTCCTAGAGGAACTGAAATCAAGTCAAATGTTTTTTCTTATGGATATGGAGATTCTGATCAAGTTATAAAGTTTAGAGTTACTGGAGTATTATCGGATTTAGAATTAAGAGAAGATACTACTCTTTTCTCAGTTGGAGATCCAGTAAAAATAAAAACTCTTGGAGATAATATAAGTGATTATAAGTTTAACAACTGGTTCTTTAATGTATCAACTCATTATGTAACAAAATCTGTAGATCTGATTGATTTATCAAACAATACATACTCTATCAATTTTTATGATGATCACTCTTTTGTTATTGGTGATAGAATTTCAATTCTTCCTTCTTTTGGGAGACCCGGAACAGAAGTTTTTGGTTTCGTTGTTTCATATAATAACCCCAAATCAATTACTATCTCAGGTCAAGGACCTTTAAGTGAAGATCAAATTTATGATGTAAGAAAAATTTTATCTAGATTTGATTCTTTAAATGATCCGCGTTTGAATGCATACACAACTAATGTTCAGAATGTTTATTCTGATGATCAAGAGAATTTATATGTTACTTCACCATCTTTACCAACTTATCTCAACCAAAAGATAAATGTAAATAATAGATCTGTAGTTTTCTCAGGAACATTCAGTGGAACTGATTTAAATATTGGAAAACATCCATTCTATAGTGGAGATTCTGTTTTTTATTTTGGAACCTTTGATAATAATTTGGGAATAGATAGTGGATTTTATTTTATAAGAAGAATAGACGATACTACCGTTCAACTTGCAAGAAGTAGAGACAATCTTTATGCAAATGAACCAATCACTGTATCAGGAACAGTAGTTAACAACACTTTAGAATTTTCATCTTTAAGTTTAAAAACATTAGAACCCCAAAAATTAATCAGAAAAGTATCAGAACCAATTGATGATGAAAGTAAAATTGATACTTTACCTGGTTCTACTGGAATTTTAGTAAATGGTGTTGAAATATTAAATTACAAGTCAAATGATAGTATTTTTTATGGTCCAATAGAAAGCATAAATGTAACTTCTCCTGGATCAGAATATGATATTATCAATCCACCAATTTTAAGAATTTCAGATCTTGTAGGTTCTGGTGCAACTGCATATTGTAATGTAAAAGGTGGATTGGAAAGAATTGATATCATCGATGGTGGTTTTGATTATCTGGAAGAACCTGTCATCAAAATTTCTGGAGGAAATGGGAATTTAGCATCTGCAAAAGCAAATCTAGTAGCATTTAACCACTCCGTCAGATTTAACGCTTCTACTACTTCTGGGGCAATTGACGATACTGCCGATGCAATATCATTTGTAGAGGATCACAAATTTAGAGACTATGAACAGGTAATTTATGATCCTCAGGGAGAAACTGTAGTTGGGGGACTGTCTACAAATTCCTCATACTTCGTTTTCGTCTTAGATTCTAAACGTGTAAAATTATACTCAACTTACTCTGATAGTATTTTAGGAATAAACACCGTTGCAATCTCAAATAATGGTAATGGTATTCAGAGATTTAAATCCTCAAATAAAAAGAAAAAAATCGGATCAATTTCAGTAATAAATCCTGGAATTAATTACGAAAATAAAAAAAGAACTTCTGGAATATCTGGAATCAATACTGCATCAAACATAATCAGTATTACGAATCATGGATATAAGAGTGGAGAGATATTAACCTATGATTTCACAGAAAATCCTGTAGTTGGTCTATCATCAACTTCAACTTATTATGTAACGAAAATTGATGATAATAATTTCAAACTTTCTTTAGTTGGAACTTCTACAACCTTACCAAAAAATATCAACTATGTAATTGAGAATTATGTAGATTTGGTTAGCGTTGGTAGTGGTACTCATATTTTCAATTATGAACCAATAACTGTATCAGTGTCTGGAAGAATTGGAGTTTCTACTTTAACCGGACAAGATTTTAATGCTACTCTTCAGCCAATTTTTAGAGGAACTATTGAAAGTGTTCATGTTCAAAGTGGAGGTGATAATTTCGGAAGTGATGAGATCTTAAATTATAATAGACAGCCAGATTTTCTTCTGTTAAGGGGAGAAGGTGCTCAAATAACTCCAGTAATCAATAATGGGTCTATCGTTGATGTTATTATTAATAATCCAGGTATTAATTATAATTCGCCACCAACAATAGTTGTTAATGGAAGTGGTTCTGGAGCTGTATTAGTTCCTGTACTTTCAGAAGGATCTATATTATCAGTAAATGTAGTGTTTGGTGGTCTTGGATATCTAAGTTCAAACACTAGTATTGATGTTATACCTGCAGGATCTTCTGCTGAATTTGAATCTAACACCAAGTCCTGGAAGATCAATCTATTCGAGAGATTTATTCAAACAAATCAAATTACCGAAGATGATGGAGTTATTGAAAATAGCCTTTCTGGTTTTGGGGTACAATATTTTCACTTATATTCTCCAAGAAAATTAAGATCTTCAGTTCTTGGATCTAGATTTAGAGATGGTCAAATTTTCTATCAGCCAGATTTACAAATAGTTAATGGCAAAGAAGTAGTTTCTAATGCACACTCTCCTATTATTGGATGGGCTTATGATGGAAATCCAATCTATGGGCCATATGGATTTACTTCCATAACTGGTGGATCAGTAAAATCAATGGTTTCTGGTTATCAATTAAAACTGAAACCAAATAGACCTAGCACATCTTTATATCCAGCTGGATTCTTTATTGAGGACTATGAATTTTTTGGCAGTGGAGATCTGGATGAACATAATGGAAGATTCTGTGTAACTCCAGAATATCCAGAGGGTGTTTATGCTTACTTTACCACTATTAGTGATGGTCAAGTAGATTCTGTTGGTCCTTTTGAAAATTACAAATCACCAGTATTCCCATATTTCATTGGAAATACTTATAAGTCTAAACCAGAGGGTTTTAATTTCTTAAAATCATCAAATCAATCAGATATTAATATAAATCAGACTAATTGGATTCGTAATACTACACCATATAATATAACAAAATCTAATAGTGGATATAATTTCTTAGATAATCCCAATAAGATAAAAGAACAAATCTCCCATGTAAAATCTGCAACGAAGGGAACTATAAGTTCGGTTGGGATATTGACTGGTGGACAAAATTATCAGGTTAACGATAAGGTTATTTTTGATGAAGTTGACCTTTCTTCCAAAAAGCCAGTATCAAGTGTTTCTTTGATTAAAGGAAAGAGAGTATCTTCTATTGGTGCAACTACCATTGAATTATCTAATTTGGAGTTTTATCCAACTTCAACAAATGGAACTAAGTATGTTGCATTTTCAACTTCTCCACATAATCTTATCAATAGAGATGTTATAACTTTTACATCAGATTTTGAAAATTCTCAAACATCCACATTATCTAATAGTACTAACCAACTTGTTGTATCTACAGGTATAGGATCAACAAGTTATACTGGATTAGTTACTTACTTTAATGTTATAGGTAATCTTGTAGAACCTTTTATAAAAGAAAATGACATCTATCAGGTACTGAATGAAAAGGTAAAGGTATTAAATATTGATCCAAAATCCTCCAGAATAAGAGTACTTAGAAATATTGAAGGTATAAGTGGAATACAAACTTATTCTGCAGGTATTGCTATAACTGAGGTAACTAGGAAATTCTATCTGAGTTTAGATATTAATAACCAGTATGATTACAAATTAAATACAGAATATTATTTTAATCCAGTAGAATCTCTTGGAATAGGAAGTTCATCTGGTCCCGGAATAACTACGACTTTAGATTTTTCAAATCCTGGAGTTGGTGCAACACAACTTTCCATTCCAACAAGATCAATATATATTCCTAATCATCAATTAAATTCTGGAGATGAATTGATTTATTCTTCCAATGGTGGAAATCAAATATCAATTTCAACTAATGGAGTTTCCTCTTATCAACTTTCAGAAAATTCTATCGTTTATGCAACTAAGATTACTTCAGATCTGATAGGAATAAGTTCTTATCGAGTAGGATTAGGAACCACTGGATATTATTCCGGTATTTCAACTTCATCAGATCTCTTATATTTGACTAATGTTGGAACTGGAGATATTCATAGTTTTACAACCAATTATCAGAATATTTTACTTGGAAATCTTTCCAAAAATAAAGTAACTGTCTCCACTTCATCAACACATGGACTTTTATTGAATGATCAGATTAACCTAACTGTTATTTCTGGAATTTCAACTCAGGTTTCGATATCATACAATGATTATAATCGAAGAGCTGTTATTAATAAATTAGATTTTTCATCTTTAGATGTAGATACTTCTAGAAATACAATTACTATACAAAATCATGGATTATATACTAGTCAAAAAGTAATTTACACTTCAACTTCACCTTCTGGTGGTTTATCAAACCAATCAATTTACTATGTAATAGTTGTAGATGAAAACACTATTAAATTATCAGATAGTTTTTACTATTCTTCAAGAGTAGAAAGAAATGAGATAAACATTACTTCTGTTTCTTCTGGATCAATTTCTCCAGTAAATCCATCAATTAAACTGACAAATAAAAATACATTAATCTTTAATGTATCCAGTCCTACACTCTCATTTACAAATAATGGTGTTCTTTATTCTGCTTTCAACTTAAATTTCTACACTGATCCAGAATTTAGACATCAATTTGACTTTACAAATACTAACAATGTCGAAATTCAAAGAAATGGAAAAGTTGGTATTGATGCAAATGCAACTGTTGTATTAAAATTAAACGATTCCACTCCAAGAAAACTTTACTATAAATTAACTCCAACAAATTTAAGTGTAGTTCCTTCCATAAAAAGAGAAATTATAGTTGATAATGAAGTCGTTGAAAATAACAGTATCGATATTGTTCCTAGTTTGTATAATGGAATTTACAATATTACAGGGATTACCTCGAATACTTTCTCTTATCTACTAACAGATAAACCTGAAAAGGACAATTATGACTCAACAAATTCTACTATATCATATGTTACAAATTCTACAAGTGCATATGGAGAAATCTCATCTATTGACGTAAATTATGTTGGTCTAAATCTACCTAAGATTCCAAAAATTAATAGTGTTTTTTCGAACTTTGGATCTGGTGAAATTTTAGAAGTATCAACAAACAACATTGGAAAAATTCTAAAAACGAGTATAGATGATATTGGATTTAATTATTCTAGTGATTATTCATTAAGACCTACATCAAAATTACCAGATGTATTGAAGGTTATTCCACAATCATCAATCAAGTCTATTGGAGTTTCTTCTGTTGGTAGAAATTATTTGATTGCTCCAGATTTAATTCTCATAGATGGATTGACAAACAATGTCGTAACCGATATTGATCTGAGATATAATCTTGAGGATAAAACTGTTGATGTTCTAAAGAATACAAAGTCAATCAACAATGTAACACCGACTATTATTCCAGTAAATAACAGTAACGGTATTAGTATTAGTTCAATCCAATTTATCCCATCTTCTAAAGATGTTGTTGTTACTTTAGGATCTAGTTTTAGTGACGCCGAAGATTTCCCATTCAATATTGGAGATAAAGTTCTTGTAGAAAACACAAGTGTTGGTGTTGCGACAACTGCTAGGGGTTATAATTCTTCTAATTATAACTACACTTTATTCACAATAGTCAATACTGATCCTAATATTGGTGGTGTTGGAGCTACGGTATCATACAACTTATCAAATTATTTGATTGGTGGAGAAGTTCCTGGAACTTTCAATCCAGTAATTTCTTCAGGAAGAATTATACCTCAAAAACATTTCCCAATATTTGATATTTCCTTAGAAAAGAACACCTTTAATAAAGGTGAAGAAGTATTTGCAAATGATGCTGTTGGAATTGTTGTAGATTGGAATGAAATTACAGAGACACTTAAAGTTTCAACTTCTGACACCTTTACTTCTGAAAATGTAATCACTGGCAGAACTTCAACTTCTAGAGGATTGATTTCAAATGTAGTTGAAACAAAATCTACTTACATTGTCGGATCAGGATCTACAGTAGTAAAGGGTTGGAAGAAGGAAACAGGTTTCTTGGATAATCAATTCCAAAGAGTTGCTGACAATGACTATTATCAATATTTCTCATACTCTCTTAGATCTCAAGTTTCTTTTGATACTTGGAATAATCCAGTAAGTAACCTCAATCACACTGCAGGATTTAAGAAATTTAGTGATTTAGTCATAGAATCTTCTCCTGTTATATCTGGTATCAATACAGATCAAAATTTTGGAGATGTTACTGGTATAGCTGACTTCTCCAGATTTATTGACTTAAACTGTGTCAATGACTTTGATTTGGTAACTGAAAATAATTTTACTATTGATGGAAATGTTAAGTCAGATGAAATAATCTTCGGAACTAGAGTTCTTCAAGATTATATTGAATCTGTTGGCAACAGAGTTCTTTTGATAGATGATATTAGTGATGAATTTAACAGTAATCCCAGATCTACTAGATTTAGTATTGTTGATACTTTTGGACTTGATTCGAGATCCCTTAAGTTCTTAACATTCGTTAAGGATAGAAGATTTAGCTCACAAGTACAAGTTTCCATAGTTTCTCTTATTCAAGATGGTTCAAATGGATATATCAACCAATATGGTGTCAACAGCACTTATGATAATTTAGGATCTTTTGATTTTAATATAAGTGGATCGGAAGGTAATCTTCTCTTCTATCCAATTAAATATTCTATTAACGACTATGATGTAAATACTATCTCCATTGATATTAGAGACACAATAGTTTCTGTCGGATCTACAGATCTTGGAGATTCAGTTTTTGTAGGATCTGCAACGACTAGTATTTCATCAGGAACTTCATCAGCAACAACTATTGTTGGAATTGCATCAACTTACAGATCATCTAAAGTTTTAGTTCAAATTGGAGCTACTGATTCTTCTTATCAAGAGTTTGATGAAATTACTGTACTTCATGATGGAACAAATATAATTCTTCAAGAATATGGACAACTGAATACTGCTAATTTAGAGTCATATTCATCTTTGGGAATTGGAACCTATCATGCATATTACTCCGGATCCAACATTAACATTGATTTAATCCCATATATTTCCACTCCTGTCCAATTTAATGTGAACTCAGTTAGAGTATCAATATCAAGTACAGAGTCAGTTGGAGTTGGCACAGAAATATTCAACAATTCACGAATCGAATCAAGTTATGTTGCAATATCATCAACTCCAACTCCGGGAATTACTACAATATCATCTTATACTTCCATATATGAAGGATCTTATTGCATTGTAAGTATTGAAGATTTAACAAACAACCAATATCAAGTTTCTGAAGTTGTTGTTGTTGATGACGATGTTGATACTTACATTGCTGAATTTGGAATTATACAAACTGGTTCTTCAATTGGTTCTATAGGTGCAACAGTAAGACCTTCCGGTAATGTTGATTTGACATTTACCGCAAATGCAAATACAAATGTTGAAATTAGAGTTTATCAGAATCCAATTGGTTTAGCTGACTTAGATATTCCCAACAGAACTATTGATTTTACAAATGCATTCATTAGAACTGGATATGGATTCTACACTGGTGCTGAAACTGATGTTAGAAGAGCATTCAATTTGACTCACAAAAATAAACCAATTTTTGAAAGATATTTTGATGGAAGTAGTTCTAATATTGTAGACATTACAAATAATACAATTACAATACCAGAGAATTTCTTTGTTACTGGTGAAAAAGTTTTATATTCTTACTCTGGAGCTGGTACAACCCAGGCTATTGGAATAGCAACGACAATAATCACGGGAATAGGTACAACAGATAAACTGCCATCCTCTGTTTATATTGTCAAGGTTAATGATTTGAATGTTAGAGTTGCTGCCTCTGCTTCCGATGCTCTTAGGAATCCACCCAATGTATTAGATATTACTCATGTTGGAATTGGAACATCTCATAGATTTGTTTCAACCAATCAAAATTCAAGAGTTCTCATAGGAATTGATAATCTAATCCAATCACCAATTGTTGCAACTGCAATAACATCTAAAGCGTCAGGTTCTATCGGTATTTTTGATAATATAATCACTCTATCGGGAATCACATCTTTCTTTGGTGGAGATCTAATTAAGATTGATAATGAAATTATGAGAATCAACTCAGTTGGAGTTGGTGGAACTGATAAGGTATTAGTTCAAAGAGCATGGATGGGATCTGGAATATCAACTCACGCAATTCATTCCTTAGTAACAAAGGTCAATGGTGATTATAATATTATAGATAATGTTATAAATTTCGTAAGTGCTCCATATGGACCAACTCCTATTGGATCAACTACCAATCCACCAGACAGTAGAGATTTTGTTGGTATTGAAACTCATTCTACTTTTACTGGACGATCATTTATTAGATCTGGATTTGTAAATGGTGATTCTGAACCTTACTCATATAATTACATTTTTGATGATATTTCTTCAGGATTTAATGGGACTAAAAATACATTTACTTTGAAATCTAACGGATCTAATATTTCTGGATTCTCAACAAGTAATGCAATTGTTTTAATTAATGATATTTTCCAAGGACCAGCAAGAGTTGGAGCTATTCAAATTGTTGGTGATTATGATCTTTCAGAAACCACTGGAATTACCTCAATAACATTTACTGGAACTGCAACTTCATCTTCATACGATATTAATACTAGCAACATTCCTCTTGGTGGAGTAATAGTTTCTGTTGGATCAACTGCTGGTTTTGGATATCAACCTTTAGTTTCCGCCGGAGGAACTGCGACTGTCTCTATTGCAGGAACAATATCCCAAATTAGTATTGGAAATAGTGGATCTGGTTATAGATCTGGAGCCCAAACTGTTAATGTTGGAATTGCAACATCTAGCACTGGAATTCCAAATATTACATATATTGGAATTGCAACAGTTGTTAATGGTCATGTTACTGGAGTTGCAATTACAAATCCAGGAACTGGTTATACTTCAACAAATCCACCCATTGTTATTTTTGACGATCCTCTTTCATATTCAAATATTCCTCTGATTTATAGTTCCGTTTCTAGTGGACTTGGAACTGGCGCAGTTGCTGATATTGTCGTTGGACAGGGATCCAGTGTAATTTCTTTTGAAATTAGAAACACTGGTTATGGATATGGTCAAGGTGAAATTCTAACAGTTGCAATTGGTGGAACAACTGGAATTCCAACAGATACTTCATTACCATTTAATGAATTCCAAATTTCTGTGGATAGAACCTTTACAGATGAATTTACTGGATGGACTGTTGGAGATCTTCAAGTTATTGATCCGATAGATTCTCTTTTCGATGGTCAAAGAAAGACCTTCCCGATTAAGATTAATGGTGAACAGACAACTATTAGAGCTAAAAAAGGATCTAATATTGAAGTAAAGTCAAACCTTTTAATTTTTATTAATGATGTCTTACAAGTTCCCGACTCTTCCTACACCTTCAACGGTGGAAGTATTATAACATTCAACGAAGCTCCAAAAGAAGGTGATTTCTCTAAGATTCTTTTCTATAGAGGAACTGGATCTGTTGATACAGTAAATGTCGATATATTAGAAACTGTAAAAGAGGGTGACACTTTAAGAATTAATAGTGATATTGAGAGATTAAAAGAAAATTCCAGACTTGTAACTGATATTATATCTACAGATGTTGTTGAAACTAATGTCTATCCTGGTCCAGGAATAACTGAAGACGAAACTTTATCTAGACCTGTAGTATGGTGTAGACAGACTGAAGATAAGATTATTAATGGACAAGAAGTTTCTAAAGACAGAATTCTTTATGAACCACTGATTAATCCAACATCCAATATTATTCAAAGTGTAAGTGTAGCATCAACTCAAATCTTTGTGGAGAGTGTTAAGACTTTCTTTGATAGTGCTGATGAATATCTGCAAGATGGAACTACTGAAAAACCACAGAAAAAGATTGTAATTACATCACAAGATCAATTAGTTGCAGCAGCGGCTACTGCGGTTGTCTCAGTTGCAGGAACCATTTCATCTATTATTATTTCTGATGGTGGAGTTGGTTACTCAACAAATCCTGTTGTAATCATTGAAAATCCTGTAGGACTTGGAACCACTCAAAGAGCATCTGCAACATCAACAATATCTGTTGGTGGAACAGTTTCTTCAATATCTATTAGTAGCCCAGGAATTGGATATACAACGACAAATCCTCCTATCGTCCTTATATCTTCTCCCGAAGTTACTAGAGAGGTCATTGACACTGTTTCTTATGATGGTGATTTTGGAGTAATCACAGGCATCAGTACAACTTCGGTTGGAGTTGCTTCTACTGGAATTGTATTTAATCTCTTTATTCCACAAAACTCATTCTTAAGAGATACCACAATCAATAATGTGGGAATTGCAACTACAGGTATTAGTGGAATACAGACTGGTTATTACTTCGTAGTCTTCAATTCTAATGTTGGAAATGGATTAACTTCGATTTACCAAAATGGATCTACTCTAAGTATTGGATCTACATTTATTGATAATGTATATGAAGTTGCATCTGTTTCTATTGGACAAACGAGTGTTTTGGGAGTTGGAGTAACCTACGTCGCAAAAGTAACTGTAAGTGTGAAAAATTATAATGGATTATCTGGTCTTGGATATAGTTCTTTCTATGGTGAGTATAGTTGGGGAAGAATCCACAATCTGGTAAGAAGTGATAGTAAAGAATTTACTTCATATAATAATGGACTGGTTGGAGTATCAACCTCACCTACTGTTCAAAGATATAATCCACTCAAATACCGCAATTACGTTTCATAAATAGATAAAAAACTCATAAAATGTCTGCAATTATAACTGACCAATTAAGAATACTAAATGCTAAGAATTTTGTCTCTGCGGCAACTTCTTCTGAGAATTCTTATTATTCTTTTGTGGCTCTTCCTAATGCAACAGATTTTTCTCCAACTTGGGATGTAACTCCTCCGGCCCCAATAGACAATTTTGATCAAGAGAATGATTATTGGGACACAATGATTGCTCTCAAAAAAATTGGAGAAGATGATGTAAAGCAAGTTGTTCGTAAGGTCACTTGGCAATCTGGAATTACTTATGACATGTATCGTCATGATGTAAGTAGAAATAATACATCAAGACCTTCTGGAGCGACAAGTTTATATTCGGCAAATTATTATGTAATTAATAGTGATTTTAGAGTTTATATTTGTCTCAATAATGGAACTTCTCCAGAAAATCCAGAAGGAAGACCATCACTTGACGAACCTACTTTTGTTGACTTAGAACCAAGATCTGCTGGAAATAGTGGTGATGGGTATATTTGGAAATATCTCTATACCATTAAACCTAGTGATATCATTAAGTTTGATTCTGTCAATTTTATTCCTGTTCCAAAAAACTGGGAAACAAGCACAGAAAATGCTGCTGTTAGAAATAATGCATCTACTAGCGGACAGTTGAAGATTGTAACGATCACTAATCGTGGAGTTGGTCTTGGAACTGCTAATCAAACTTATACAAGAGTTCCCATTAAAGGTGATGGAACTGGAGCTGAATGCACAATCACGATTAACAATGATTCAAAAGTTGAGTCGGTTATAATTTCTAAGGGAGGATCAGGTTATACCTATGGTACTGTAGACATTGCTGCTGGTAATGTTCCTTCTGGAACCACATCACCTGTATTCAATGTCATAATTCCCCCTCAAGGTGGTCACGGTGCTGACATCTACAGAGAACTTGGTGCTTACAATGTAATCATTTATTCTAGAATTGAGAATGATATAGAAAATCCAGATTTTATTACTGGAAATCAGATTGCGAGAGTTGGAATTGTAGAAAATCCAGAATCATATAATTCATCATCAATTTTAACCTTAGATAAAGCAAGTGCAGTTGGTGCAATAAAATTATCTGGTAATTTTCAATTATCAGATTTTCCTACAGATAGTCAAATTACCCAAACAATCGGTGTTGGATCTACAGCTGTTGGTAGAGTGATTTCCTATGATCAAAATACAGGTGTGCTGAAGTATTGGCAAGATAAATCTCTTGTTGGATTTAATACTGATGGAACTGCTAAAACAAATCCAACTTATGGATTTAATCTTAATAGATTCACTTCCAACATCAGTACTGGCGGAACAACGGCAATCGTAGGAACATCAAACTCTTTATCTATTGATACAAACTTCACAGGTATATCAACTGTAATAAATAATAGAACATACTACTTGGGTCAATCTTTTGAATCTGGTGTGTCTAATCCAGAAGTTAAAAAATATTCTGGAAATATCATTTACGTCGATAATAGACCTTCGATAACCAGATCATCTAATCAAAAAGAAGATATCAAAGTCATTTTGCAATTCTAAAGAATTATGCCACAGGAAACTAATCTCAACGTCTCACCATACTTTGACGATTTTGATTTAACAAAAAATTATTATAGGGTTTTATTTAAACCTGGATATCCTGTTCAGGCTCGTGAATTAACTGGATTGCAGTCAATCCTTCAGAATCAAATTGAGCAATTTGGCAATCATACCTTTACTGAAGGATCCGCTGTAATTCCAGGATCATTAAATTATAATAAGGTTGTATTTGGAGTAAAGTTAGAAAATACTTTCAATGGAGTAAATATTGATAATTATATTGATAATCTACTCAATAAAGTAATTATTGGTCAAGATTCTGGTGTAAAGGCAAAAGTTGTATATATTTTAAAGCAGAATGAGTCTAATAACTCTAACACTATTTTATACTTAAATTATTTAAATACTAGCACTAGTGGCAATACTCAATTCAATGATTCTGAGAATCTTTTGGTAGAGGAAACTGTTTCTCCTGGATTTAGTGAGTTAACATCAATACAAGCAAATCAATCATTTGCGACAAGTTTTAATACTAGATCTTCTGTAAGGGGTTCTTTAGTTACCTTATCTGAGGGAGTATACTTCTTAAGAGGAGCTTTTGTAAGTGTAAGTCCCCAGACTTTGGTTTTAGATGCTGAAGGAAATAATCCATCATATAAGGTAGGATTTGTAGTATTAGAAGAGATTATTAATTCAGATATTGATGATTCTTTAGTAGATAATGCAAGAGGATTTTCAAATTATGCTGCTCCTGGTGCTGATAGATTAAAAATATCCGCAATTCTATCAAAAATACCTTTATCAGAAGCACAGAGCAATAATTTTGTTACAGTATTGACAATCAATAATGGTACTATTATTGATTTTAAAGTAAATCCTGATTATAATATTTTAGGTCAAGAATTTGCCAGAAGAACATTTGATGAATCTGGAGATTACTATGTGAAACCATTTAGGTTAGAAATAAAAAATTCATTAAATGATAGAAAGGGAAATGATGGTGTCTTTAATGATAATCAAATAACCTATCAAGGAAATGTTCCTAGTGATAGTTTGGGTTCTTATATTGTTTCTCCAGGAAAAGCATATATTTCAGGATATGAAACTGAATTACTGGCTCCAACAATTATAGATTTTGAAAAGCCAAGAACTACTAATACTTTAACCAATCAAAGTATTATATACTCCACTGGAGCGACATACTCATTAAACAGAGTATATGGATCACCATCTCTGGGAATATCCACATCGTTTACTGTAAGTTTAAGAGATTCCAGAGTAGGAGAAAATCAATATACTTCATCTGGAAAGGAAATAGGAATAGCTAGAGTATATGATTTTGCACTAGAATCTGGATCATATAATTCAGTTTTACCAAATACAAATGAATGGGATATTTCTTTATATGATATACAAACTTATACTGAAATTTCCTTAAATGAACCAATCACATTATCAACTCCAACATACATAAAAGGAAAATCGACTGGAGCAACAGGTTTCTTAAGATATTCTGCAAGTAATTCTGGAATTATTACTGCATATAATGTAAATGGAACTTTTGCAATCGGAGAAAAGTTTATTTTCGATGGTATTGAAAATAATAGAGTAGCAACAGCTGTAACTTCATACGGAACAAATGATGTAAAATCTTTATATGGAGTAACTGGATCTGGAACTACCTTTACTGCCGACACAAAACAATATACATCAGTTAATATTGGATTAGTTAATATAACACCAAGATCATCAGGAATTTCTACAGTATCCACTTCCGATTTCAATTTTGTAGGAGTTGCGACTGTTGGAAATATCGTTGCTTTTACTAGTGCAGGATTAACAGTTCCTGTTTTTGCAAAAATTCAATCAGTATCTGAAAAATCTCTTACCATTTCAGGAATAACAACTGTAACAGGAATATGTGAAGGATCATTACCATCTACTAATATAAGTCCATCTGATTTTAGAATCTTAAAATCAAGATTCTTAAGTTCTTCCGACAATACTCTGTATACAAGATTAGGAAAACAATTTGTATCATCCGTAGATCTAACTGATTCTGAATTAACGATCAAAAAACAGTTTGATGTTGTAATATCGTCAAATTCATTAACTATTCCAGCTACTGAAATTTTATCTAATGAGGTATTCTTACCATTTGATGAAGAAAGATATGTTTTGATCCGAGATGATGGTAATACCGAACCACTGAGCGCAGATAAATTTGTCTTTACTTCAGGAGGTAAGGAACTTACTATTAATGGATTGGAAGGTAGTGGAAATGCAAGATTAATTGCAACTTTAAGAAAAACAGAAATTAAATCAAGAATAAAAAATAAGAATAGAGTAAAATCTTTATTAATAAACAAATCATCTTTAAATTCTTCTTCTACAAATCTTGATGGATTAGTTTTTGGAAAATATCCTTATGGAACTCGTATTCAAGATGATCAAATTTGTTTAAATGTTCCCGAAGTTACCAAACTATACGCTATTTTTGAATCAAGTGGAATTCAAGATCCAACCGCCCCAATATTAAACCTTCAAAATATTTCATCAACTTCTGCAACTAGCTCAGAAATAATTATTGGTGAAGAAATTGTCGGTGAGCAAAGTGGTTCTGTTGCTATTTGCGTAGAAAAACCAAGTTCTTTGAGTATTGGGTATGTTTACTTGAATAATATTCCCTTTATTGAGGGAGAAGCTGTAACATTTAAAGAATCTGGCACAACTGCTGAAATAAACAGCGTTGTATCTGGATCTAATAATATTGCAAGTAATTATACATTAAACAACGGACAAAGAAGTACTATTTTGGATTACTCCAGAATAGTAAGAAAAACAACTTCCTTGCCACCAACAAGAAAAATAAAAGTTTACTACGAATCTGCATATATTCCAACATCAGATACTGGAGATATAACGATTGTAAATTCTTATGAACAGTTTGATTATTGCGACTTACAATCTGTGGATGGAAATTCTATATCTAATATTGTTGATTGTAGACCTAGAGTTGATACTTTTAATCCAGATTCATCATCATATTCTCCATTTGAATTTTTTGGAAGATCTTTTGACCAAGATCAAAATTCATCTTTAGATGTTTTAGCATCTGATGAGTCAATCATTTTAGATTATTCATTCTACCTTGGAAGAATTGATAGAGTTTATCTTTCCAACAAAAATGATAACTCAAGAATTTCTCAATCATATAATAGAAGTCCAATTTTATTGGTAAAACAAGGAATCCCATCAGAATCCCCACAATTACCAGATGAGGTGTCTGGTAGTTTGGAAATTGCAAGAGTAACTTTACCACCATACTTGTGCAATCCTCAAGAAGCTAGAATAACTTTAGTCGATCATAAAAGATATAGAATGATCGATATTTCTAAGTTAGAAAGAAGAATAACTGATTTGGAATTTTATAGTTCTTTAACACTTCTGGAAAATAATGCTAAGAATTTACAAATAAAAGATTCTATTGGATTAGATCGATTTAAGTCTGGTATATTTGTAGATAATTTCTCAAATAACTCATATCAAACTGAAAATTATAATTCTTATAAGAATAGTATTGATCGTGCAAATAATGAATTGAGACCATCCTCTTTCACAACCGAAATTGATTTGTTACTTGGATCTAACTCTTTGTTGGGAATTGGAACAATTTCAAATCCAGATATTAAATATGTTAACGATTTAATAGGTAATAACATTAGACGTAGTGGCACAAATCCAGATTCTACAGGAAAGGGTATTATAACCTTGGACTATCGAGAGGTGTTGGAAATTGACCAACCTTTTGCCACTAGAATTGAAAGTGTTACTCCATATCTTATTACGGAATATGTTGGAAAAATAGATTTAAACCCCTCATCAGACATATGGGTAGATCAAGTTAGAATACAACCCTTAACCGTTGAGGGTATTGGAGGAATAGTTACAAGAACTCAACTAGAGGCCACAGATTTTGATCCTCAAGCAGGTTTTAGTCCAATAGATTGGAACTCTTGGGAAACTAATTGGACAGGAACTACTACCTCCAGCAACACTCAAACCGTTGGAGATCAGGCGGTTATAAACTCTTCAATTGTTAGAACTGGAACTCAAACAAGAAGGGGTACTAGTACAAGAGAAATTAATTCAATCAATAATGTCTCTATTGGTAATAGAGTAGTTAATGTTGATGTTTCTCCTTTCATGAGATCCAGAAATATTGAATTTAATGCAAAGAAACTTAGACCATTTACTAGAGTTTATCCATTTTTCGACTCTAAAAGTGTCAGCAATTACGTTATACCAAAACTGATAGAAATTGAAATGTTGGAGGGATCCTTTGTAGTTGGAGAAACAGTATCTAATTCAAATACAACTTTTAGAGTAAGATGTGCGGCAATTAATCATAGATATGGTCCTTTCAACAATCCAACAAGTACTTATGAAACAAATCCATATACTCAGGAGGAAACATTCCCATCCGAATACTCATCAAACTCTACAATTTTAAATATTGACACTACAAGTTTATCTGATTTATCTACTTCTAATTTCTTTGGAAATATTTCTATAGGAATGATTTTGGCTGGAACAACAAGTAGAGCTAGAGCAAGAGTTAAGGATATTAGATTAATATCTGATAGATCTGGTGTTTTAATTGGTTCATTCTTTGTTCCAGATCCAAATAATTCATCAAATCCAAGTTTTAATACTGGCACAAAGACATTTAAATTAACTAGTAATCAAACAAACAGTCCTTTACCGGGTGAACTTGTTGATTCTAGTGCAGAATCTAATTTCTTTTCTGATGGTTTAATAACAAAAAACCAGGAGACTACTTTAGCATTAAGAAATACTGAGATCCAAACAGTCAGTCTCTCAGAATCAAGACCTATAACGGAGACTATTAATCAAACATTTACTGTTCCTGTACCTACTCGAACTGTTGTCGAGCGGATTCCCGTTCCAATCCCGTTTGGAGATGGTGATGGAGATGGTGATGGCCCAGGAGCTGGAGGTGGAGGGGGAGGCGACGGAGACGGCGATGGTGATCCTCTTGCACAATCTTTTATTATTGGAAATGACAGAGACAATACAGGAAGATATATTACAGGTGTTGATTTGTATTTCCAAAAGAAAGATAATGTTGTTCCAGTATTTGTAGAACTAAGACCCATGAGTCTTGGTACTCCAACACTAAATGCATATCCATTTGGTATAGCGTATGTTTATCCTGACCAAATCAATGTTTCTGATGATGGATCAGTTCCAACAAGAGTTAATTTTCCAGCACCAGTATTCTTAGAAGGTGGAAAGGAACATGCCTTAATCGTTGGTTCAGATTCTACAGAGTATACTACTTTTATTTCCAGACTTGGTGAAATTGATATTAGTACAACTTTAGGTCAAGAAGCATCTCAAGTTTTTGTTCAAAAACAACCAACTCTTGGATCACTCTTCAAGTCCCAGAATGCTTCAACATGGTCTCCAAGCCAATATGAAGATCTTAAGTTCAGTTTATATTCTGCAAGATTTGTTGAACAGGGATCTATAACATTCTTCAATCCAGAATTGACTGAAAATAATAAACAAGTTGCAACTTTAAGAAAGGATTCACTTCAATTAAATTCCAGAAGAATACGTGTTGGTCTCGGAACCACTTTAAGTGATTCTGGTTTAGAGATTGGAAATAGAATTTCACAATCAGGATCAAACGCAACTGGAATTTATGTGGGAGCTGGCGGATCAGTAACAGGAAATCTCCAAATTATCAACGCTGGTATTGGATATACTCCATCAAGTGGTTCTTTAACTTATAATAATGTTTCTCTAACTCCAATAACAGGAACTGGTAGAGATGCAAAAGCAAACATTACTATTCAAAATGGAGTTGCTATAGCAGCGACTGTTTCAATTGGTGGAACAGGATATTCCGTTGGAGATGTTTTAACTGCATCTTCAATCGGCATCAATTCTCTTGGAAGAAACCTAAGACTTTCTGTTGTTGGAATTGCTGGAACTAATGAGATTACGATTGATAATGTTCAAGGTGATTTTGTAGTTGGGGTTGGAAATAGTTTGTTCTACTCCTCAGTTGTTGCTGGATCAGGAACAACTGCAATTAATGGTGGTGGTGTTTTCATAACATCTTCACCAATAGTAGAATCTGATGGAATGAACATCAAGATAAATCACAGAAATCATGGAATGCATTCTCCAACAAATGATGTGATTATTTCTAAAGTAGAATCTGATGTTCCACCAGCAACTCTAACTTCAGAGTATCTTTCAACATCTACATCTTCAATTTCAATTTCTCCAGGATTTACCACATCATTCTCAACCTTTGAAAATGTTGGAGTTGGAACCACAAATCTCGGATATGTTTTGATAGATAATGAGATTATTTCTTATAGTGGTGTTGTTGGCAATCTACTGACAGGAATCACCAGAGGAGTTGATTCCACTATTCCACTAACTCACTCAGTCAACTCTCTCGTTTACAAATATGAACTTGGTGGAGTTTCACTGAGGAGAATCAATAAAACTCATAAACTACAAGATGCTACTGTAGATAATCCGATAGGACTTGATTACTACAACATAAAAGTAGATATGAGTTCTAATGGAGTTGACAGAACAACTGGAATTAATCAACCAAAATTATATGTAAATTCCACTAAATCATCTGGTGGCTCTAATATTAAAGCAACTCAAAACATCCAATTTGAGATTGTGAAGCCAATTATACAAACTGTGATTCATCCAGAAACTCAGTTACGTGGTGAAATTAGAACGACAAGTGGAACCAGTATTTCTGGATCTGAAATATCATTCTTAGATCAAGGATTTGAATCCCTTTCATTGGATGAGAATAATTATTTCTCAACACCAAGAATTGTTGCTTCTAGAGTCAATGAGACTGGTAAACTCATCAATAATCTTGGAAATAAGTCCACACAAGTTAGATTTAATCTGTCAACTACTGACAATAGACTTACTCCATCCATTGATTTGGATAGGGTTGGATTAATTTTAGCATCAAATAGAGTCAATAATGTTGTTACCGACTTTATTACAGACTCTAGGGTTTCGACAATAAAAGATGATCCATCAGCATTCCTTTATGCAACAAGACCAATATCACTCGAAATTCCAGCAACATCAATTAAGGTAATTGTATCAGCATATATTAATCCATACTCTGATCTGAGAGCTCTTTATTCAATACTGAAAGATCCTAGTGAAGAACCAATTTATAATCTTTTCCCAGGATATTCAAATAAACTTGAGTCTGGTCAAGTAATTAATCCAGCAAATAATGATGGAACATCGGATACTTTTGTTCTTAAGAATGACACTCTTGGCTTTGATAGTAACGAAATTACATTTAAAGATTATGAATTCACTATTGATAACTTAGAGTCATTTAGATATTTTAGCATTAAACTTGTTGGAACTTCTACGAACCAATCATATCCACCTAGACTGAGAGATTTGAGAGTTATTGCCACAGCTTGATATGGAAAAGATAAAAATCAAAGATGAATTTAATTTATTCAGAGATTCCTCAACAAATGCAATAATTAATACGGACATGCAATCTTATAATAATTACCTTAGTTCCAAAAAAGCTAAGGAAGAAGAATCAAAAAAAATTCAAAATATAGAGAATGAAATTACTAGTATTAAAGGTGATTTGAATGAAATCAAAGACTTATTGAGGAATTTATCAAAATGAATCCTGATCAAATACAATTAGAAGATGTCAATAAAATGTTTGAATATGAGAAACTTTCTAGAGATATAGATAGTGTAGATGACATTGAAGTTCTTAAGAACTACGCAAAGTCTTATATCAAATTATATCTCAAACAGCAAGAAGTTGTATCTAAATTCTAATGGCAACTCATTCAATCACTTTTGATCCAACCTCTGGTGTTGCTTACGGAGTAAATCTTGTAATCAACACTGGAGCAACTTTTAAAGATAGTTTCACCGTAAAGACTACATCAGGATCTGCTTTCAATTTTAGTGGATGGACTGGATCATCTCAAATAGCTAAGAGTGTTTCTATTGGATCTTCTTCTTATGCCGCAGCAACTTTTACAGTAGGATTTACCAGTGCTACTGGAGGAAAGTTTGATATTTCTCTTGGATCCACTCAGACAAGATCCTTATCAGAAGGAAGATATGTCTACGATATTCTTGTAAGTTCTGGATCTACAGTTTATAGAATTGCAAGTGGGAATGTTTTAGTAATTCCTGGAATATCATCAGCACCATAAATACCTTGAGGGGTAATTGGATAAATGGCACAACCATCATCTAGACAAGAGTTAATTGATTACTGCAAGAGAAAACTGGGTGCTCCAGTTTTAGAAATCAATGTCGCTGATGAACAAATTGAGGACTTGGTAGATGATGCTATTCAGTTCTTCCAAGAAAGACATTTTGATGGGGTTTATCCCACATTTTTAAAATATAAGATTACTGATGATGATGTTAACAGGGGTACAGCAAGACCAGCTTCGGGAGTTGGTATCAGCACAATAACGGTAGATCATAATGTTGGATTGACCACTCAGTTTAATTTTTATGAAGGTGGAAATTATCTTCAAATTCCACCTTCAGTTATTGGTGTGAATAAGATATTCCACTTTGACGGAACAAACACCCTTACTAATAATATGTTTAGTGTGAAGTATCAGCTTTTCCTCAACGATATTTACTACTGGGGATCAACTGAACTTCTCACTTATGCAATGGTAAAGACATATCTTCAAGATATTGAGTTTTTACTTACAACTCAGAAACAAATTAGATTCAATAAGAGACAAGATAGATTATATTTGGATATTGATTGGGGTTCTATTAAAGAGGGAACATACTTGATCATTGATTGTTATAGGACATTAGATCCGAGTGATTACTCTAGAGTTTGGAATGACTCATTCTTAAAAATGTATTTGACTTCACTGATTAAAAAACAGTGGGGACAAAACTTAATGAAGTTCCAAGGAGTAAAACTTCCTGGTGGTGTTGAATTGAATGGTAGACAAATTTATGATGATGGGCAAAAAGAACTTGATATGATTATGGAAAAAATGTCCAACACTTATGAACTTCCACCTCTAGACATGATTGGATGATATGTTAAATCCATTTTTTCTTCAGGGATCAAAATCAGAGCAATCATTGATTCAGAGTTTAGTAAATGAACAACTCCGTATATATGGAGTAGAAGTTTATTATTTGCCTCGTAAATATGTCACTGAAAGAACAGTGATAAAAGAAGTAATCGAATCAAAGTTTGATAATGCATATCCAATAGAAGCTTATGTTGATACTTATGATGGATATGAAGGTCAGGGAACTATTCTGTCAAAGTTTGGTGTTCAACCACTCAATGATTTAAATTTAATTATATCAAAGGAAAGATTTGAAACTTACATCTCCCCATTAATCAAAAATCTTCCAGATGTAAAATTATCTACGAGACCAAAAGAAGGAGATTTAATTTGGTTTCCTCTTGGTGATAGATTGTTTGAAATTAAATTTGTTGAACATGAGAAACCTTTTTACCAACTTCAAAAAACTTATGTCTATGAACTGAGATGTGAACTGTTTAGATATGAAGATGAAGTTCTTGATACTGGTGTAGATGAAATTGATGATAATGTTTCGAGAGAAGGATATATCCAAACTCTTACCGTAGTGGGTGCTGGAGTAACAGCTACTGCAACTGTTAGTGGAATTTGTACAACAGGTGGGGTAAGATTTATAAAAATTTCCAACAGAGGAAATGGATATACTTCCAGACCAAGAGTGGCATTTTCTTCAGCACCTGTTGGTGGAACTACGGCTGTCGGAATTGCTACTTTGATTGGTGATCTAATAGATTGTAATGGTCTTGCAGAAAATTTTAAAGTTCAAGGTATTGAACTGATTAATCCTGGATGTGGATATACAGTTCCACCTTCTGTAGTTGTTGTTGGTGGAGGTGGTGCAGGATTTGCTGCAACGACAATAATCGGTGATGGTGTAATTGGCCCAATTTCCATTACCAATGGTGGAGGTGGTTATTCTAATCCACCTACAGTTACATTCAGTAGTCCTGGAACTGGTGTTACTGCGACTGGTAAAGCTTATATTGGTCCTACAGGAATAGTAACCGCAATCTACATCACTAATGCTGGACTCGGATATACCCAAATTCCAACCGTCACAATTTCCTCACCATATTCTTCAGGATCGGGAGATTATCAATATAATGAAACTGTAACTGGTAGTATCAGTGGCACAAAAGGTCTTGTAAGAAAATGGGATTCCACTACCAATACATTAGAAGTATCAAATATTAGTGGATCTTTCGTTAATGGAGATGTACTTGTTGGTTCCTTGTCAGGAGCTTCTTATGAAGTTAGATTAATTAATAGAGATAATATTGTAGATCCATATGCTGATAATGGTAATATTGAATTAGAATCTGATTCTATACTTGATTTCTCAGAAACTAATCCATTCGGAACACCATAAATAGTATATCATATTTTCCTGACAAATGTTTGAGTATTTTTATCACGAAATATTGAGAAGAACTATTGTTTCTTTTGGAACTTTGTTCAATAATATCAATATCAAACACACGAATGACTCTGACAATACAGTTAGTGTGATGAAGGTTCCTCTTGCTTATAGCCCTACACAAAAGTTTTTAGCAAGACTAGAACAGGTTCAAGATCTAAACAAACCAGTTCAAATGTCATTACCAAGAATGTCATTTGAATTTCTTGGATTGACTTACGATACATCTAGAAAAGTAACCACTACTCAAACATTTCTATCTGGTCTTTCAACTGATAAGACTCAACCAAGAAAGACATATATGCCTGTTCCATATAATATGTCTTTTGAACTTAGTATTTACACTAAGTTGAATGATGACATGCTTCAGATTGTAGAACAGATTCTGCCATATTTTCAACCAGCTTATACATTGAGTGTTGATTTAATTGATACGATTGGAGAAAAAAGAGATATTCCAATTGTCTTTGAAGGAATTGAAATGAGAGATGAATATGAGGGTGACTTCTCACAAAGAAGAGCTCTTATTTACACTCTCAGGTTTGTAGCAAAAACATATCTGTTTGGTCCTGTTTCCGACGTTTCCAAAGATATTATCAAGAAGGCTTCTATTGGATTCTCAGCTGGAGATTCAAGAGGAAGCACGAGAGATCTTACATATCGTGTTGATCCAGTCGCTACTAAGAGTTATACAAATAATGTGGTAACAACTCTTGTTGGTGATATTACCAATTCAGTTACCACTATTGAAGTTGCAAATGCCTCATCAATCTCTGCTCTAGATGTTCTTGTAATTGATGAGGAAAACTTCAGAGTAGTCAGTAAATCAGGCAATAAACTTGCTGTTGAAAGAGCTTATGATGAAACTACTGCAGCACAACATGTTGGTGGATCTAACGTTAATCTGATCACAACGGCAGATGCTCCTCTTATTGAACTTGGAGATAACTTTGGATTTGACGGTTCGTTCTGATGAAAGAGTATGAAAATGACAAAAAAATTTGACGATCTTAATGAAACTTTTAATGTCGCTGGAGAAATAGTATCCAAAGAGATTGAGAGTGTTGAACAAAAGGTAGAAAAGATTGCAAAAGAATCAGACGATCTCAAAAAAGACTATGAATACACAAGAGGTAATCTATATTCAATTATAGAAAAGGGACAAGAGGCACTGAATGGTATTCTTGAATTAGCCCAAGAGAGTGAAATGCCAAGAGCTTATGAGGTTGCTGGACAACTGATCAAGAATGTTGCTGACGCTACGGATAAGCTTATAGATCTTCAAAAGAAATTAAAGGATATTGATGAACAAAAAGTCAAAGGACCAACTAATGTCACTAATGCGCTTTTTGTTGGTTCCACAGCAGAATTGTCAAAACTATTAAAGAACGGACTTACCGAAGATAATAAATAGTGGGAAGGGAGAGAAATCCCGAAGTACACACGTTACTAATAAAATGTCTAAGGAATTGCCTTCCATTGAAGATTTTGCCGATAAAAATAATTTACCATCCATTGATGATTTTTTAACAGAAGATGTTGTTGAAGCGTTGCCTTCTGTTGAAGATTTTATTGAAGAAGAAAAAGATCAAATAGAAAATTTATTAGAAGAGGTAAATCTGGAATTACCCTCTATTGAAGATTTTATTTGCGAAGAAGAAGATTTATCGGAGGAGTCAATTAACGTTTATGGTGATTTTAACGGAACATTAATTGTAGTAGATTCTGAAGAAAATGAAAATCAATCCGAAGAGAATCTGATTGATACAATAAAAGAATTAATTGCAGATGTTAGAAAAGATATACCTGATATACCAGAAATAAAATATTATGACGATGAATTAGAAAAACTTTGCGAAATTATAGATCAAGTAAGATTAGAAATACCCGAAGAAATTGATAGATTAGAAAAAAATATTGAAATCGTTAAAAATCAAATCCCAACTCTTCCAGATCTTTCTTGGATTGATGAGGATTTTATTAATGTATCTGATAAGATAGAAACTTTAAGAGAAAGAATTGAAATAGATATTAATTCTTTAATTGAAGATACTGAAGTAAAATTTTTTGAAAATAAAGTTGATAAAAATGAAATAAAAACTAATATTCAAAAATTAGATGAAAAATATCAAAAAGAAAAAGATGATATTTGGAGTGAACTTAGACAATCATCAATTAAAATCTACGAATACCATAAAGAGTTTAAGGATGATGATCGTAAATTAAAAAAACAAATTACAAATGAATACAATACTCTAAAGCAAAATCTTGAGGAGAAGATAAGATTATTTAATGAAAATAGTGTAAATACTGACAAAGTTATTTTAAATTATTTTGAAACACTGAAGGAAGAAATCTCAGAACTTCCTAAAGTAAAATATTATGATGAAGATCTCAAAAACGTAACAAATGAGATTAAAGATCTTTATGATCTAGTAGAGGCAATTAAGATTGAACAAAAAAACCTCAACGAAAACATATTAAAAGAACCTCCACAAGAAAAACAGTCTATTGGAACCACTCCAGATCCATTAACTCCAATGGATCAAAAGTTTGCAACTTTAGATGATCTTGCAAATCACTATAGAATTTTTATTAATAGAATCCAAACTCAACTTTCAACCATTGGAGGAGGTGGAGCAGGATTCATTAAAGATCTTGATGATGTTTCTTTTGATCAAGATACTGGTAATGGAAAACTTTTAATTTACAATGGATCGAAATGGGTTGGTATTGCAAGCACTGCTTTATCTACCGGTGGTGGATCTGGTGGAGGAGAGGATTTAAATGACACATTATCACTAGGTAATATATCATCTCTCGGAATGAGTGTTGGTATTGTTACATCAACTGGATTTGTCGGAAATCTTACAGGAAATTCTTCTACGGCTACTTATGCTACTACATCAGGAATATCAACTTATGCAATCTCTAGTGGAATATCAACAGTATCTACAGGACTGACAGGAACACCAGATATTCAAATAGGAAATATTACTGGAGTTGATGCAACATTTACTGGAAATGTAAGTATTGGTGGAACTTTAACCTATGAAGATGTAACAAATGTTGATTCTATTGGAATCATAACAGCAAGAAATGGTGCGGTAATAAAAGCAGGAACAGCAACAACCGCATTAATTGTAGAAGGTAATACTAGAATAACTGGTATTCTTACCGTTGGTACATCCAGTATTGTATTGGATGGTGATATTAACCAAGTCAATGTTGGTACTGGTGTTACACTACACCATACAAATGGAGTTCAGGTAGGAGGTAATACACTTCATTCTTCTGGTCTTACTATTAATCAACTTAATGTTTCTGGTATTATCACCGCATCAAGTTTTGAAGGAAATTTAACTGGAAATGCAACGACTGCAACATATGCTGTATCTGCGGGAGTTGCTACTTATGCAGAAAATACAGGTGTTTCTACTTATGCAACTTCAAGTGGAATTGCAACTTTTTCTCAAGGACTAACTGGAACACCAGATATCAAGGTAGGTCTTACAACATCAACTCGTCTTATTGTTGATCCTGTTGGTTCTGGAACTACATTCCCAGAAGATTTAGTTGTAGAAGGTAATACTAGAATAACTGGTATTCTTACCGTTGGTACATCCAGTATTGTATTGGATGGTGATATTAACCAGGTTAACGTTGGTTCAGGTGTAACACTTCACCATACAAATGGAGTTCAGGTAGGAGGAAACACACTTCATTCTTCTGGTCTTACTATTAATCAACTTAATGTTTCTGGAGTTACCACATCATCTTCTTATTCTTTACCAGATGGTTTAATCTCAAGTGGGTCACAGACAATAAACACAACTTTAGAGACTTCTATAGATAGTTTTTCCTCAACAACTTATCGTTCGGCAAAATATCAAATTCAAATAACAAGAGGATCAGAATATCAAATTACTGAAATTTTTGTCGTTCATGATGGAACTTCTTCTCACCAAACAGAATATGCTACGGTTAAAACTGGAACAACATTAAGTACATTTAGTTCTGATGTCAATACTGGTAGTGTTCGTCTTTTAGCGACACCATCAAGTTCTGACTCAACAACCTTTAAAATTATTAGAACTCTGGTGAAGATATAATTTATTCATAAATATAAAAAGATCCTTGATATTATTTGATGAAATCTCAATTCACCAAATTTACACATAAAACTCCACACTTAGGGAAAAAGCAACACCAGCTAGATCCCAATTTGGATATTAAACAGTTGGTTCATCACGCGACAGTTCAGTATGTTGATCGTGATGCTGACGGAGATGTGGATATCTATGACAATCCAAAAAAACCAACTCCCGACGAAAATCCTATTGCTGACTTTGCAACTGTTTCTAAGAAATTAATTACAAAACAAAAAGGTGAGATTAAACACTCCAAGAAAAAAATTGCTTATGAAGGTTGGAGTGAAAAATATAAAAAATCAATTGATTGTGACAATCCCAAAGGGTTCTCCCAAAGAGCTCATTGTCAGGGAAGAAAAAAGAAAGTAAATGAAGATCTCCGTAAGTGGTTTGGAACTGGTGGAGAAGGTGGTGTAGGTGGTGGTGGATGGGATCGTTATAATACTAAAGGTGAAAGAATTGGCAAATGTGCTCGTGAACCTGGAGAAGGAAAACCAAAGTGTCTTTCCAAAGAAAAGGCATCAAAAATGTCTAAAGATGAAATTGCTTCTGCCGTGAGAAGAAAAAGAAAAGAAGATCCTGTAGCAGATCGTTCAGGAAAAGGAGGCAAACCAAAGATGGTATCTAATAAGATCAAAGAAGAAACTCATTACTCCTCTCTTCCTGATTGGGAAGGTCCATTATCTTCAAAAAATGAAAAAAGATATTGCCCCAGATGTAAAAAAAATGAAACTCAAATGGAGTGTAGGTATGGACCAAAATATTGGGCACTATTCTCTATGCCATCATCTATCATGACAAATCAAATGAAATACGATATCGCTCAAATTCATCCAACAAACGAACAGAAAGATCATGAGCACTCAATGGCTCGTTCAGAACTTTCTACAGTTATGAATGCAGCAAAAAGATTGAAGAAAAAAATGGGTAAAGGTGAGGGTAATATTGAAGCATGGGTTCAGTCAAAGATTACCAAGGCAGCAGATTATCTTGATGCAGCTGCTGATTACTTAGATAGTGGTGAACATGATGTTGAAGAGGCTTGTTGGACTGGATATAAACAAGTGGGAATGAAAAAGAAAGGTAAGAAGATGGTTCCTAATTGTGTTCCTGAGCATACTGGAATTGTTGGAAAGATTCTGGAACAGATTGAAGGAGAGAAGGAACTTCAGGCACTTGAGGAAAAGAATGTTCCAACTAATCCTTCACTCTGGTCTAAGATGAAGTCAAGAGCAAAGGCAAAGTTTGATGTTTATCCTTCAGCTTATGCTAATGGGTGGGCTGCTAAGGAATACAAAAAAGCTGGTGGTGGTTGGAAATCAGTGAGTGAAGAAGTAGAACTTGAAGAGGCCCTAAGAATTCCAGCAAAAACTGGAAATCTGATGCATGTAATCCTTACTTGGAAAGGTAAGATTTATTCTCTCAAGATGTTCTTCCCACAGGTTTCTACTCCAACCAGAAAGGATGTTCAGGATCAAATTGAAAAAGTATATCCTGGATCAAGAGTTCAATCATTCCATGTTTGTGAATATACTCCAGGAGAATCTTTCTTACAAACTGAAGGAGCTGCTTGGCAAAATAAGGAAGGTAAAAATCCTGAGGGTGGATTGAACGAAAAGGGTCGTAAGTCATACGAAAGAGAAAATCCTGGAAGTGATCTCAAAGCACCTTCAAAGGAAGTTGGAAATCCTCGCAGAAAATCATTCTGTGCAAGAATGCAAGGAATGAAGAAAAAACTTACTTCATCCAAAACTGCTAACGATCCTGATAGCAGAATCAATAAGTCCCTTAGAGCTTGGAACTGTTGATATGAAAACATTCAAAAAGTTCATAGAAGAAGCAATCAACATCTCTGGTAATTTTAATGGAACTCTGATTATTGGAGATTCAAACTCTCAGGATACTCAGGTGCAACAAACTGAAGAATTTTCTGCGGACATTGTTTATATGGGAAATATTCATAGAATATCCATGACTACTGAGAGTGGAATTCCAACTAAAAATGATTTAACAGAATATCTTCAGAATCAATATCCAGGTTCTATTGTTCAACATATATACGTAAAAGAAAAATCAAATAACGATTTAACAGTAACAGATGATAAAAGATATCATCCAGCAAAATTAGAATGGATTGATCAATAATGGCTCAATTTAATAAAAGCACTCAAGATTATTTAAATCAAGAAAGAACACTTCACGAAGTAATGATGTGTGCCGATAGATACGGCAATATAGGACATTGTGGTGTTGGTGGAACTGGAAATGCCAGTGGAGATGCTTTTGGGAGGATGAGAATATCTCAACCTTTCACACTTTTTGATAGTTCTCACAGATATAGAGACAATAATCTTTGGAGTAGTTTAGTTGTTGGTACTGGTTCTACAGTTGGAATTTCAACTACACAAGGTTTAATTAATATTGGTATTGGAACAACTGCTGGATGTTCTGTTATCAGAGAAACTACAAAAGTATTTTCATATCAACCAGGAAAATCCTTGTTAGTGCTGAATACATTTGTACCTGCGACACCAAAACAAAATCTAAGACAAAGAGTTGGATACTTTGGTGCCGATAATGGAATCTATTTTGAGATTGATGGAAATAATGCATATTTTGTAGAGAGAAGTTTATCGACTGGAATGGAAACTAAAGTTTCTCAAGCAGATTGGAATGTTGATAAGATGGACGGGACTGGTGTTTCCGGTATTACTTTAGATACGACAAAAGCACAAATCCTTTGGATGGATATTGAATGGTTGGGACTTGGAACTGTCAGAATAGGATTTGTGATTAATGGGAAAATGATTCACTGCCATTCATTCCACCACGCAAACCTTATTGAAACAACTTATATTACAACAGCATCACTACCTTTAAGATATGAGATTTCAAATACTGGAATTACTACAAGTTTAAGCACACTTAAACAAGTATGTTCTACTGTAATTTCTGAAGGTGGTTATGAACTTCGTGGATTACAACAAGCAGTAGGAACACCAATTACTTCACCAACAACTCTTACGGTTGCTGGAACTTTTTATCCTATAATTAGTTTAAGACTAAAAACATCACCGAATCGTTTAGACGCAATTATTATTATGACTGCACTTTCTATTATGGGAGTCAACAATGGTATTAATTATAATTGGCAAGTAAGAGCATCTGGAACTACATCGGGTGGAAGTTGGGTAAGTGCTGGTGATGATAGTGCGGTAGATTATAATATTACTGGAACTTCTTTCACCGGTGGAAGAATACTTGCAAGTGGATTTTTAAATTCAGCAAATCAGGGTTCTCCATCAATTGATATACTCAAAGAAGCACTCTTCAAATTCCAACTAGAAAGAGATGGATTAACTGGAACTCCTTATGAACTCACACTTGTAGTTGCTGCTTCTCCAATATCAAGCACCGAAAGAGTTTATGCTTCTATGGACTGGGAAGAAATTAGTAGGTAATTTTTATGAGTGATGTATATCTTGGTAATCCGTTATTAAAAAAGGCAAATACTCCGATTGAGTTTACTCAAGATCAAATCATTGAGTTTGTAAAATGTAAAGAAGATCCTGTATATTTTGCAAAGAACTATGTGAAGATCGTTACTCTTGATAAGGGACTACAACCTTTTCAGATGTATCCTTTCCAGGAGAAGTTAGTTAATAACTTCCACAACCACAGATTTAATATCTGTAAGATGCCAAGACAGACTGGTAAGTCAACCACTGTGGTATCTTTCCTACTCCATTATGCGGTGTTTAATGACAATGTTAATATTGGTATCCTAGCAAACAAAGCAGCAACCGCCAGGGAGCTCCTGGATAGGTTACAGACAGCTTATGAAAACTTACCAAAGTGGATGCAACAAGGTATCGTGTCTTGGAATAAGGGTTCTCTGGAATTAGAAAATGGATCAAAGATTTTGGCTGCTTCTACGTCTGCAAGTGCTGTCCGAGGCATGTCTTTTAATATCCTCTTCTTGGATGAATTCGCTTTCGTTCCAAACCATATCGCAGATTCCTTCTTTGCATCTGTTTATCCTACTATTACTTCTGGTAAAAGCACGAAAGTAATCATTGTTTCTACTCCTCACGGTATGAATCACTTCTACCGTATGTGGCATGATGCTGAAAAGAAGAAGAATGAATACATTCCAACAGACGTTCATTGGTCTGAAGTTCCTGGCAGAGATAGTGCTTGGAAAGCTCAGACGATTGCAAATACCTCAGAGTCACAATTTAAAGTTGAGTTTGAATGTGAGTTCTTAGGATCCGTTGATACTCTGATTGCTCCAAGTAAACTTAGAACTCTTGTTTATGATAGTCCAATCAAAAAGAGTGCTGGTTTGGATGTTTATGAAGAGGTAAAAGATAACCACGATTACCTAATGACTGTTGATGTGGCTAGAGGTGTGAGCGAAGATTACTCTGCTTTTGTTGTCGTTGATATTACAACATTCCCCCATAAGATAGTTGCAAAGTATAGGAACAATGAAATTAAACCGATGTTATTTCCCAATATTATCTGGGAAGTAGCAAAAAATTACAATGGAGCTTATATCCTTTGTGAAGTAAACGATATTGGAGATCAAGTAGCATCAATCCTCCAATATGACTTGGAGTATCAAAACCTTCTCATGTGTTCCATGAGAGGTAGAGCTGGTCAAATTGTTGGACAAGGTTTTTCGGGTAAGAAAACTCAACTTGGTGTAAAGATGTCCAAGACTGTAAAGAAAGTTGGATCCCTTAACCTCAAGACAATGATTGAGGAAGATAAACTTATCTTCAATGATTATGAGATTATTTCAGAACTTACTACTTTTATTCAGAAACATAACTCCTTTGAAGCTGAAGAGGGATGTAATGATGACTTGGCAATGTGTCTTGTCATTTACGCATGGTTAGTTGCTCAAGATTACTTTAAAGAACTGACAGATCAAGATGTTCGTAAAAGATTATACGAGGAACAGAAGAACCAAATTGAGCAAGATATGTCGCCATTTGGATTTATTGATGATGGATTAGACACCAGTAGTTTTGTTGATTCTGATGGTGACAGATGGTTTACTGATGAGTACGGTGATAGATCTTACATGTGGGAGTACTTGTCATAATGGATTTAGATGGTCAGATTAAACTTGGTCACTTACTTCTTAATGATAGGAAGTGTAGAGTTTGTGGAGAAGTAAAAAATCTCATTGATGGATTTTACAGAACACGAAAAGATAGGGGTCAAGTACCATCATCTTATTCTTATGAGTGCAAAGATTGTACAATAAAAAGAATAATCGTTAGTAGAATGTCTGCAAAAATTCTCGATAGATGGGAATATCCTGATTGGTAGTTGTTCATACACTGTTTCCCCATTCAAAAAGTCCATTTTAATAAATATTTTCAGTTAAACTGAAGTATCAGGAGAAAAACATGGCGACTCCTCAATTATCTCCAGGCGTACTCGTCAGAGAGGTTGACTTAACTGTAGGAAGAGCTGATAATGTTTTAGATAATATTGGAGCAATTGCGGGTCCTTTCACAATTGGTCCAGTTGACGAACCAATTGACATCACCACAGAACAAGAACTTATCAACGTATTTGGTAAGCCACTCTCAACAGATGCCCAATACGAATATTGGATGAGTGCATCCTCATTCCTTTCATATGGTGGTGTTCTTAAAGTTGTAAGAACTGATGGAGCAACCCTCAATAACGCAAACGCAGGTGTAGGTTTTGCATATACAACCTCACTGAAGATCAAGAACTTTGACGATTACGAAGCGAATTACGCTGATGATATTGCAAATTATGTATTTACAGCAAAGAATCCTGGTTCTTGGGCAAACAACCTTAAGATCTGTGTTATTGACGATAAAGCAGACCAAACTATTGGTATTACAACAACCGATCCAAGTGCAGCTGGTGCAGTTATTGGATATGGTGTAACAACTCCTCTTGTAAATGCTGTTATTCCTGGTGTTGGTTCAACTACAGGATTTAATGGATACATCAAGGGTATCATCACTGGTGTTTCTACCGCTTCTACAACTGGTAGCAGCTCAATTGATATCAAAATCCTGTCAAGGGTTTCTACAGCAACGACAGACAATGGAGTTGAGTATCCCATCTCTTATGCAATGGGAAATTCAAATGCATCTTTCCAAGCATCAGACGCAATAAGCTTCTATAACAACTCTGGAATTGCAACTGGTAATGGAACAGTTTCTACAATCACAACCGTAGCAGACTGGTACGATTCACAAACTCTGAATCTGACAAATACTACGATTTTCTGGAGTTCTATCGCACCTAAACCAATTAGTAATGGTTATGTAACCGATAGAAATGGTAAAAACGATGGCATTCACGTAGTTGTTGTTGATGATACTGGTTCGGTAACAGGTATTCAAGGAAATCTCTTAGAGAAGTTTGTAGGACTCTCTAAGGCAACCGATACTATTTCCGCAGTCAACGCTCCTACGAGAATTTACTGGAAAGAGTATCTGTCACTTTACTCAGCTTATGTTTACGCTGGAGATAATCCTTCGGTAGGTCCAGATACATATCATGGAACTTTCCCAATCTCTCAAGGATTCTCTTCAGGATATACAAAAGTGACTGAAGGTGATGGTCAGTGGAATCAAGTTGCTCAAGATGTAACATTTAGTTCAATTGGTAACGTAACTTATTCTCTTGATGGTGGTGTTGATTATTCCGCAACAAAGGGAATGACAGCAACACTTGGAAATCTCTTTACTTCTTATAATCTTTTCTCAAACAAAGATGAGATCGCGGTTGATTATTTGATCATGGGACCAGGACTTGGTAACAAGTTTGAATCTCAGGCAAAAGCAAATCACCTAATCTCAATCGCAAATAACAGAAAAGATTGTGTCGCTGTTATTTCTCCACATAGAGCAGATGTAATTCAGGGAGATGGTGGTCCTATCACTAACTCTGATACACAGACAGATAATATTATTAGATTCTTCTCACCACTTGGTTCATCCTCTTACGCAATCTTTGATAGTGGTTATAAGTACACTTATGACAGATTTAACAACAAGTTCCGTTATATTCCATGTAACCCAGATGTTGCTGGACTTTGTGTAAGAACATCAATCTTTGCATATCCATGGTTCTCACCAGCTGGACAACAAAGAGGTATTCTGAATAACGCTATCAAACTTGCTTACAATCCAAACAAATCTCAGAGAGATCAACTGTATCCAATGAGAGTTAATTCAATCATTAATTCTCCTGGAATTGGAATTCTCTTGTTTGGTGACAAAACAGCTCTTGGATACGCTTCAGCATTCGACAGAATTAACGTTCGTCGTTTGTTCCTGACTGTTGAACAAGCACTTCAGAAGTCAGCAGAAGCACAACTCTTCGAACTGAACGATCAGATTACAAGAGCAAACTTCGTCAATATTGTTGAACCATATCTCCGTGATGTTCAGGCAAAGAGAGGTCTTTATGGATTCCTGGTCGTTTGTGATGAAACAAATAACACTCCTGACGTAATTGATAATAATGAATTTAGAGCTGACATCTTCCTGAAACCAGCTAAGTCCATTAACTATGTCACACTTACCTTCGTCGCCACCAGAACTGGTGTAAGCTTCGAAGAAGTTGTTGGTAGAGTTTGATCTTATATTATAAATTACTAAAGGAGGAACCTAAAAATGGCACAAATCCCAACAAGAAACATTTCACAGTTCAAGTCAAAAATGATTGGCAGTGGGGCTCGCCCCAACCTTTTTGAGGTTGACGTGACTTTCCCAACTGGTGTGAACCTTGCAGTTCAGGGTGATGGAACTGGTCAGTTCGATAAAGAGAACTTCCGTTTTCTTTGTAAAGCAGCTGCACTTCCAGCTTCAACAATCACCCCAATTGAAGTTCCTTTCAGAGGTCGCACTCTGAAAGTTTCTGGTGATAGAACCATCGACGTTTGGACAGTATCTGTCATTAACGACGAGAACTTCATTCACAGAAGAGCGTTTGAAGCTTGGATGCAAAACATTGCTCAATATGGTGATCATTCTGGATTAACCAATCCTAATGATTACATGGGTAACGCTATTGTTTATCAACTCGGAAGAAGCCCATCAAACACTCAGGGAAATAACACAACTGGGGAAGACGCCAACATTTTGGCACAATATCGTTTCATCGATATTTTCCCAACTGCTATTTCTGAGATTGGACTGTCATACGATCAATCAAATACTATTGAAGAGTTTACTGTTGAGTTCCAAGTTCAATACTGGTTCCCAGAAAGAGCTGGAACTGGAGCGTAATAAATAGATCATAAGTAGACAAGAACTTTAATAATGGCAAAATTGTTTGGATTCTCTATTGAGGATAACGAACCACTATCACCAAGTACAGTCAGTCCTGTTCCTCCAAATAATGAGGATGGGACTGACCACTACTTGAGTAGTGGTTTTTTTGGTTCTTATGTTGATATTGAAGGAATTTATAGGACAGAGTTTGATCTGATCAAAAGATACCGTGAAATGGCACTTCATCCGGAGTGTGATAGTGCCATTGAAGATATCGTAAATGAGGCTATTGTATCGGATACGAATGATAGTCCTGTTCAGATTGACTTAGATAATCTGAATGCGAGTGACGGAATTAAGAAAAAAATTAGAGAAGAGTTTAAGTATATCTTAGAATTATTAGATTTTGATAAAAAATCTCATGAAATTTATAGAAACTGGTATGTTGATGGTAGATTATACTATCACAAAGTGATTGATTTAAAGAATCCTCACGAGGGAATTCAAGAATTAAGATACATTGACGCACTTAAGATGCGTTATGTTCGTCAAAATAAAAAGAAAAAAGAGAACGGAAATACTTTTGCAAGAATAAGATCTGATAATCCTATGGATTATGAGTTTCCAGAGATTGAAGAATATTTTATCTACAATCCAAAAACATCATATCCAACAGCAAGTCCAACTGATACTAGTTCCAACAACGGAATAAAATTTTCCAGAGATTCTATTACTTACTGCACTTCAGGTCTTGTAGATAGAAACAAGGGATCGACACTTTCATATCTTCATAAAGCAATTAAGTCACTCAATCAACTGAGAATGATTGAGGACTCTTTGGTTATTTACAGATTATCGAGAGCACCTGAAAGAAGAATCTTCTACATTGATGTTGGTAATCTTCCTAAGGTTAAAGCTGAACAATATCTTAGAGATGTTATGATGAGATATCGTAATAAGCAAGTTTACGATTCTGCTACGGGAGAAATTCGTGATGATAAAAAGTTTATGGCGATGCTTGAGGATTTCTGGCTTCCTCGTCGTGAAGGTGGTAGAGGAACTGAAATCTCTACACTTCCTGGTGGTCAAAATCTTGGGGAAATTACTGACATCAAGTATTTCCAAGAAAAACTTTACAGATCTCTGAATGTTCCCCCAACAAGAATTGGTGGAGAAGGTGGATTTAATCTTGGAAGATCCTCAGAAATTCTTAGAGACGAACTTAAGTTCACTAAGTTTGTAGGTCGTCTTAGAAAGAGATTTTCCAACATGTTTAGTGATATGTTGAGAACTCAATTAATTCTTAAGAATATCATTACCCCAGAAGATTGGGAGATCATGAATGAACATATTCAATATGACTTCCTTTATGATAATCACTTCTCTGAACTGAAAGAAGCAGAACTTCTTAATGAAAGATTGAGTTTAGTTGCAACAGCAGAACCTTATGTTGGTAAGTATTACTCTCAAGATTATGTAAGAAGAAAGATCTTACGCCAAACTGATCAGGAAATTATCGATCAAAATGAACTTATCACTAAAGAGATTGAAAATGGCACTATTCCTGATCCAGCAATGATGACTGTTGACCCAACAACTGGACAACCGATGCCTATGGGTGGTGGAGCAGCTGCCATGGATCTTGGACAACCAGTAATGGAACCTGATTTAAAAAATCAAGAAAAAGCAGTTGAAGTTCCCGAAGGTGGGGAAATCTAATAAATAACAAAGACATTAAATTTTACAGGTATGGATGAATTAATGGACATGATCGTTTCTGATGAGAGTCCTTCTCAAATTAGCGATAAGATCAAAGATATTCTTTTCTCAAAAGCTGCTGAAAGAGTTGATGATTACAAACCAGTAGCTGCAAATTCTCTATTTGGAAATGAGGTAGAGGATACTGAAGAATACGAAGAATCATAAATAAAAAGTATAAGACTTCATTATAAAAAATGCAAAGAACTAAGATAATTGAAACTGAAGTTACTACTGGTGCAACTGCTGGTACTGCTACAAGTATCGGTAGTGCAACTTGTGTGAGGCTTCATAACAATACTGGGGGAATCATAACTGTTGGAGTTTCAACCATTGTTGGTGCTGCAACTACTAATTATTTTAGTATGCCAGCTAACTCTGTCGAATTTCTAGAAAAACTTCCAACTGATGTTATTTGGTCATCTTCAGCAATCAAAGCAAACAAAGTAGGATTTACAAACTAAAGCCATGAAACTCATCAGAGAAGAAATCGAACAGGTCGAATTTATCGTTGAAAACAAGAACGGTAAAAAGTCACTCTTCATCGAAGGTGTTTTTCTTCAGGGAAACATTAAGAACCGTAATGGTCGTATGTATCCTATGGAAACTCTTCGTAGAGAAGTTTCTCGTTATAATGAGAACCATGTTGCTCAAGGTAGAGCACTTGGTGAACTCGGACATCCAGATGGTCCTACCGTAAATCTGGATAGAGTTTCTCATAAGATTGTTTCTCTGAGAGAGAGTGGTTCAAACTTCATTGGAAAAGCAAAGATTCTTTCTACTCCAATGGGGAAGATTGCAGAATCTCTGATTTCTGAAGGTGTAAAGTTGGGTGTTTCTTCTCGTGGTATTGGTTCACTCCGTATGACAAGAGAGGGAATCAATGTAGTTGGTGAAGATTTCATGTTAGCTACAGCAGCTGACATTGTTGCTGATCCTTCAGCACCTGATGCTTTTGTTTCAGGAATCATGGAAGGAAAAGAATGGGTATGGGATGGTGGTATTCTTCGTGAAAAATACGCAGAAAAAACCTACAAGACAATCAATACCCTTGTAGATCAAAAAAGATTAGAAGAGAATAAGTTGAACTTATTCAATGATTTTCTTACAAATCTTTAATTTATAAATAAATATAGTTTAAAACTAAGGTTAAACGGAGAGTTCAAATGTCTCGTGGAGATTTACAAGAAATGGAAGTAGGCACTAAGCAATCCAAAACCGCCGTTAATGCTGGAGCAAAGGCGGCGGAATCAATGGATACTTCAATTGCCGGTTCTTATGAGGATCTGGGCGGACCTACCCCAGAGAATTATAGATCTGATGACGATTCAGCCAAGCTGAAGACCCCCGGAAAGACACTTTCTCAAGTTAAGAATGTTGTCAATAAGGGAGCAAAAGCGGCAGATTCCATGGCAGCTGTTAAAGAGGAAGAAGAGCTTGATGATGAGGATCTGATTGAAGAAGAGCAAGAAGAAGTTGTAGAAGAAGAAACAACTGAAGAGTATGATATTGAAGAAGATGTGAATGCTCTTCTCGGTGGTGAAGAACTCTCCGAGGAATTTAAAGAGAAAGCAAGAGTAGTTTTCGAATCAGCACTCATGGCGAAAGTCAATGAGATTAAAGAAGCTCTTGAAGTTGAATATCAAGAGAAAATTGCTGAGGAAGTAGAAGAGATTAAGGAAGCTCTCGAAGAGAGAGTTGATTCTTATCTTGAGTATGTTGCTGATGAGTGGTTCACTGAGAACCAACTCGCAGTTGAATACGGTCTTAAGACCGAAATGACCGAATCCTTCCTGGAAGGAATGAAGGGTCTTTTTGAAGCACATTATGTATCAATCCCTGAAGATAAATATGATGTTCTTGAGAGCATGGTAGAAAAACTTGATGACATGGAGACAAAACTCAACGAGCAGATTGAGAAGAACATCCACCTGAACCAAAGACTCGCAGAGTCGGTTGCTGATGGAATCTTCGATGAGATTTCTGAGGGCCTCGCTGCTACTCAGAAAGAGAAGCTCGCTTCACTTGCCGAAAGTGTTGAGTTTGAAAGTGAAGAAGAATATCGTGAAAAACTGGAGATGCTGAAGGAATCATATTTCCCAGCAAACAAAGCTCCTAAGGCACACACTGAAACCCTTTCTGAGGGAGTAGATCATTCTACCGAAACTATTTCGGGACCAATGGCTAACTACCTGAGAACTCTTCAGGCTGTTGCTAAAAACTGAATTTAATATTAATCAAACACAAACATTCACAAAGGTAAAAGCAAATGTTCCATTCCGAGCATCTGCAGGAAAAGTGGGCACCTCTCCTCAATTATGAGGGTCTTGATCCAATCAAAGATTCCCATCGTAGAGCGGTAACCGCAGTCCTGCTGGAAAACCAAGAAAAGTTTTTAAGAGAAGAGTCCGCATTTAGCAGCGGGTTCAACCTGATGGAGTCCCCAACCAACTCAGCTGGTACTGGTGGATTCACCGCTGGCTCAGCTGCTGGTGGCCCTACCGCAGGTTTCGATCCAGTTCTGATCTCACTGATCAGACGTTCAATGCCTAACCTGGTTGCATATGACCTGGCTGGCGTTCAACCAATGAGTGGTCCTACTGGACTCATCTTCGCAATGCGTTCCCGCTACAACAATCAGAGCGGAACTGAAGCCTTCTACAACGAAGTTGATACCGCATTCTCTGGTCAGGATGACGGATTCAACCTTACTTCAGGTTTCTCTGATGTTACTGCTGGTCTCGGTACTACTGCACAGTCAGGAACCAACCCAGCTATCCTGAATCCAGTTGGAACCGCTACCTCAACCGCATATGATGTCGGTCAGGGTATGGTAACTGGTGACGCTGAGAACCTTGGCGCAGGAACTGGTGATCAGTTCAACCAGATGGCTTTCTCAATCGAGAAGGTTACTGTTACCGCTAAGTCAAGAGCACTGAAGGCTGAGTACAGCCTCGAACTGGCTCAAGACCTGAAGGCCATCCACGGTCTGAACGCTGAAGCTGAACTCGCTAACATTCTGTCAAGCGAGATTCTGGCTGAGATCAACCGTGAGGTTATCAGAACCATCTATAAGATCGCTGAGCAAGGTGCTGTTGAGAACGTTGCTACCCAGGGTGTATTTGACCTGGATATCGACTCCAATGGTCGTTGGTCAGTTGAGAAGTTCAAGGGTCTTCTGTTCCAGATCGAAAGAGACGCTAACAGAATCGCTCAGAGAACTCGTCGTGGAAAGGGTAACATCATCATGTGTTCAGCTGACGTAGCTTCAGCTCTGACCATGGCTGGTGTTCTCGATTACACCCCAGCTCTGAACGCTAACCTGAACGTTGATGACACCGGCAACACCTTTGCTGGAACCATCAATGGTAAGTATCGTGTTTATATCGATCCTTATTCAGCTAACCTGGCTGCCGACAACGGTGGTCTGGCACAAGGATCCAACCAATACTACGTTGTTGGTTATAAGGGTTCTTCAGCTTATGACGCTGGACTCTTCTATTGTCCTTATGTTCCCCTCCAGATGGTTCGTGCCGTTGGAGAGGACACCTTCCAGCCCAAGATTGGCTTCAAGACCCGTTATGGTATTGTCGCCAACCCATTCGCGGAAGGAACCGATCAGGGTCTCGGTCGTCTTCGTGTCAACAGCAACCGCTACTACAGAAGAGTTGCTATCAAGAACCTCATGTGATCCATTTCACACAGGTTTCTCTGGGGTCCGAAAGGACCCCTTTTTTTATCTAAATAATTAGAAAAAATGGCTATATCTAACGCATATAAAAATCAGATACAGAATAGAAACTTTCTATCTCCTGTAGGATTTAAGTTTGTTGTGAATAGAGCTCGTAAGGTTTCCTTCTTTGGAAACTCTATGAATATTCCAGGTTTGACTCTTGGTGTTGCAAATCAACCAACATACCTGAAGGATATTCCTTTACCTGGAGATAAAATAGAATTTTCTGATTTGAAATTAAGATTTCTTGTTGATGAAAATCTTGAGAACTATATGGAAATTCAAAGATGGATTCGTGGACTTGGATTTCCAGAGAGTTTAGATGAGATTTATAACTTCCAAGAAGATAATCCAGTGATGGATGCACAGTTCAAAGATCAAATGAACTTGTATTCAGATGCTACTCTTTTTATTCTTACAAGTAGTAATACAGCAAACTTTCAAGTAAAGTTCAGCAATATTTTTCCATATACTTTGACCGATCTTCAGTTTGATGCTACCGATAGTGATATTGAGTATTTGACTGCAGAGGTAGGTTTCAAGTATACTATCTATGATATAGTAGACAATAGCGGAAACCCATTACACTATGACACTTGATTTGGATACAATCCAAAAAATGTGGGAACAAGATTCTAAGATTGATGTAGACAATCTTCATACAGAATCATTAAACATTCCCAGTTTACACGCAAAGTATTTTGAGATCTACAACAATATCATTCTTCTCAAAAAGAAAGCTGAACAACAAAAGAAAAATATCAGACACGAACGTTACGAGTATTTTAGTGGAAAAGCAGATCCTGATGTTTATGTAGAGAATCCTTTCCCTAAGAAAATTCGTGATAAAGAAACTCTTCAAAAATACTTAGATGCTGATGAGAAACTATCTTCAGTATCTTTAAAGGTAGAATACTATGACACGATGTTAAATTACTTGGAAAGTATTCTCAAAGTCATTCAGAATAGAACTTATCAAATTAAGAACGCTATTGAATTCATTAGATTTACTGCTGGATTAGGGTAAATAAATATCCATAGATGAATGGATATATGTGATTGATACAACAGCAAACCTTGTTATTTCAAAATCCAACGAAGTATTTCTTAAAGTCAATACAGAACCTCACATAGAATACGAACTTAGAGATCACTTTAAGTTCGAGGTTCCTAATGCAAAATTTATGCCCCAGTACAGAGGAAGAAACTGGAACGGGGAAATTCATTTATATGATATGAGATCCAAGCAAATTTATGTTGGTCTCTTAGATAAGTTAGTATCCTTCTGTAAGCAATATGGATACACTTACAAGTTTGAAGATAATAGATTTTACGGATTACCCTTCGAAGTCAATGAAGAGATATCTTACGAAGGTGTAAAGGATTATATGAAATCTATTTGTGCTCATTCTCCACGGGAGTATCAAGTAGAGGGAGTATATGATGCTCTAAGGCATAACAGAAAGCTATTGATAAGCCCCACTGCATCTGGCAAATCACTGATGATTTATTCGATCGTAAGATATTATGTGGATAAAGGGCAAAAAATTCTTTTAATTGTGCCGACGACATCTCTTGTAGAACAGATGTACAAGGATTTCCAAGATTACGGTTGGGATGCTGAATCATATTGTCATCGAATTTATTCTGGTAGGGAAAAGACAAACGAATATGCAGTTACCATTACTACTTGGCAATCTGTGTATAAGTTAGACCGTTCTTTCTTTGAAGATTATGGTTGTATTATAGGTGATGAAGCTCATTTGTTCAAGAGCAAATCTCTGATACAAATCATGACTAAACTTCACCATGCAAAATATCGGTTTGGATTTACTGGAACACTTGATGGAACTCAAACTCATAAATGGGTTCTTGAGGGATTATTTGGTCCATCGTATAAAGTAACCAAAACTTCAGAACTGATGAAACAAGGTCATCTTTCTCAGTTGGATATTCAGTGTCTTGTTCTAAAGCACCCACCACAGAAGTTTGAAACTTATGAAGATGAGATACAATATTTAATCTCTCACGAACAAAGAAATAAGTTCATTACAAATCTCTCTTTGGATTTAAAAGGAAATACTCTGGTTCTTTTTTCAAGAGTAGAAGCTCATGGAGCAATTCTCTACGATTTGATAAATAAGAATAGCCGTGAAGATCGTAAAGTATTTTTCGTTCATGGTGGAGTGGATGCTGAAGAAAGAGAACTGGTAAGGGAAATTACTGAAAGAGAAAACAACGCAATCATCGTTGCGTCTTATGGAACATTTTCTACAGGTATTAATATTAAGAGCCTCCATAACGTTATCTTTGCATCGCCCAGTAAATCAAGAGTTAGAAATCTTCAATCAATTGGAAGAGTTCTTAGAAAAGGAAAAAATAAAAATAAAGCAGTCCTCTACGACATCTCTGATGATTGTACAATTCAATCAAGAAAGAACTATACCTTAAATCATTTTATAGAAAGAATTAAAATTTATAATGAAGAACAATTCAATTATGAGATAATCACTATTCAACTAAAGAGCAAATGATAGAAGATGATTTTTATTCCACAATCAAATTAAAAACTGGAGAGGAGATCTTCGCAAAGGTAGCTGCTACCGAAGAAGATGATAGAACTCTTCTTTTAGTTACTAATCCTATTATTGTTTCTGAAATCAAAGGAAGAACAGGTGTAATGGGATATAAGATAGAACCTTGGTTAAAGACAACCACTGAAGATATGTTTATTATCAATATTGAAGATGTACTCACAATGACAGAATCTTCTGATATTGAAATGATTTCTATGTATCAAACTTATTGTAGAGAAAGTGATAAAACAAGAAATAATCAATCAAAGATTTCTCGTAAGATGGGATATTTGGCTAATGTTAATGATGCCAAAGAGATCTTAGAAAAACTCTTTAAGAATAGCTAGAGCCTGATCTTCAAACCAGACAAAGGTATTCTACACACTTTTAGATACCTTGTCAACTATTAGGATAGGTGGTAGAATTGATACATATTATGAGATAACCTAATGATAACAACAGCAATTATGACCAAAAGAAAAAGGTCAGAACATTACGTCAATAATAAAGAGTTTCTTGCAGCACTGATTAAGTATCGTGAAGATGTGGAGATCGCCAAGATTAAAGGTAATCCCAAACCACAAATTCCCAGATATATTGGGGAATGTTTCTTAAAGATTGCAAATCATTTATCATTCAAACCAAACTTTGTCAACTACATGTTCAAAGATGATATGATTTGTGATGGTATTGAGAATTGTGTTCAGTATATTCACAACTTCAATCCGGAGAAATCTCAGAACCCTTTTGCTTACTTCACTCAGATTATTCACTACGCATTCCTGAGACGCATTCAGAAAGAGAAGAAGCAACTGGAAATCAAAAATAAAATTCTTGAGAGGACAGGGTTTGATCAGGTCTTTGATAGTGGTAGTGTTGACGGATCAGATTACTCCGACTATAATTCCATCAAGGATGCAGTTCACAGTAAACTTCGTTATTGATGAAAGTTTGTATAATTACCGACCAACATTTCGGTGCGAGAAAGAATTCCAAACTCTTTCATGATTATTTTCTAAAGTTCTACAAGGATGTATTTTTCCCAACGCTCGAGGAGTATGGGATTACTACTGTTGTGGATATGGGAGATACTTTTGATAGTCGTAAAGGTATTGACTTCTCTGCTTTATCGTGGGCTAAGAATAATTACTACGATCGTCTTAATGAAATGGGAGTGAAGGTTCATACAATTGTAGGAAACCATACTGCTTATTATAAGAATACAAATCAGGTAAATGCAGTTGATCTTCTTCTGCGTGAATATGATAATGTAACTGTATATTCTGAACCAACAGAAGTGATGTTGGATCAGTTACCTACTCTTTTTATTCCATGGATCAATCAGGAAAATGAAGGACGTACTCTTAAACTTATTGAAAGTACAACTTGTCCGTGTGCGATGGGCCATCTTGAACTACAGGGATTTAGAGTTAATAACCAGATCGTCATGGAGCACGGTCTTGAGAGTAAACTATTTGGTAAATTCTCTCGTGTCTTCTCGGGACACTATCACACTCGATCGGACAACGGGACGGTATTCTACCTAGGAAATCCTTACGAGTTGTACTGGAATGATGTAAATGACACTAGAGGTTTTACTATCTTTGATACTGAAACTCTAGAACATACTCCAATCAACAATCCTTATAAAATGTTCCATAACATTTACTATGAGGATACAAACTATCAAACTTTTGATACTCGTGAGTATTCAAATAAGATTGTTCGTGTAATTGTTCGTAAGAAAACTGATACTAAAAAGTTTGAAAAGTTTATTGATAAACTCTACACCTCTAATGTCGCTGAACTCAAAGTTGTTGAAAATTTCCAAATTAAAGAAAATGAGGAATTTGAAGCATTTGAATCAGAAGATACACTTTCTATCTTGAATAGATATGTAGAGGAATCGGAAATTGAACTTGATAAATCAATCGTTCAAAGACTTATTTCTGAAGTATATCAAGAGGCTTGTGAACTAGTGTAGAATGTTTATCCTAACAATCAGTGGTAGAGAAGACGAAGGCGCATATTCAGTAGTCAACGAAGAAGGAGATCAAGTTCTCTATCTTTTTGAAGAAGAAGATGATGCCGCTCGTTTTGCTATGATGTTAGAAGAAGATGATCATCCAGAAATGCACGTAATGGAAATAGATAGTGACCTACTTGTAAATGTTTGTGAAATGCATGGACATGATTATGTTATCATTACCCCAAATGACATTGTGATTCCCCCTCAAGAAAATGATATTGTTTGAAAAAATCCGTTGGAAAAACTTTCTTTCTACTGGAAACCAATTCACTGAAGTTGAACTGAATAAAAATTCAACCACCTTGATTGTGGGAAATAATGGAGCAGGAAAGAGTACCATTCTTGATGCTCTGTGTTTTGTGTTGTTTGGAAAAGCTTTCCGTAAGATCAATAAACCCCAACTTATTAATACTACAAATGAAAAAGATTGTCTTGTAGAGATTGAGTTGAAGATTGGTTCTACTGATTGGATGATCCGTCGTGGAATCAAACCAAATATCTTTGAGATTTATCGTAATGGATCTGTTTTAGATCAAAGTTCTTCCGCTATTGATCAGCAGAAGTATCTGGAACAATCTATTCTTAAAATGAACTATAAGTCATTTACTCAGATTGTAATTCTGGGTAGTAGTAACTTTGTTCCTTTTATGCAACTTACTGCTGCAAGTCGTAGAGAAGTGATCGAAGATCTTTTGGACATCAAGATCTTCTCTTCTATGAATGTGATCATTAAGGAAAAAATTCGATCTCTAAAAGAAGAGATTAAAACTCTTGACCTAAAGAAAGAATCTCTTAATGATAAAGTTCAAATGCAGAAGAACTTTATCGAAGAGTTGGAGAATCTTGGTAATTCCAATATAAACGCCAATAAAGAAAAGATTGTCAATTTGGATAAGGAAATTGGTGATTATATTAAAGAAAATGAATCTGTAGAAGATCCACTTAGAGCACTTATTCAAGAACAAGACGCAATCACTGGTTATGCTGAAAAGCTTCGTAAGTTGGGAAACCTAAAAGGAAAAATTTCTCAGAAAGTATCTACTATTACCAAAGAACATAAGTTTTTCACCGAGAATACGGTATGCCCTACCTGTACTCAGTCAATTGAGGAAGAGTTTCGGTTAAATAGAATTAAGGACGCTCAAGATAAAGCTAAGGAGTTGCAATCTGGTTATAAAGAACTAGAGGAGGCAATTAAAGAGGAAGAAGATAGAGAGCGTCAATTCAATGAATTATCGAAGGAGATTTCGAAACTAACTAATGGCATTTCTCAAAACAATATTAAGATTAATGGATTGCGGAGACAAATCCAAAACCTTGAATCTGAAATTCAAACTCTTACCGAGAACCTTGCAAACAGAAATTCTGAACATGACAAACTAGAAAAATTTAAGAATGATTTAAAATCAGTATATGATGATCTTTCTGGAAAGAAGGATCTAATTCAGTATCATGATTTCTCCTATTCATTATTAAAAGATAGTGGTGTAAAATCCAAAATAATCAAAAAGTATCTTCCACTGATTAATCAGCAAGTTAATCGGTATCTCCAAATGTTGGATTTCTACATTAACTTCACACTTGATGAGGAGTTTAATGAAACTGTTCAATCTCCTATTCATGAAGATTTCTCTTATTCTTCTTTTAGTGAAGGTGAAAAACAAAGAATCGACTTGGCACTTCTCTTTACCTGGCGTGAGGTTGCCAAGTTTAAAAACTCAACCAATACTAATCTTTTGATTTTAGATGAAGTATTTGATTCTTCACTTGATGGTCTGGGAACTGAAGATTTTATTAAAATCATTCGTTATGTTGTGAAGGATTCTAATGTCTTTATTATCTCTCACAAGGCTGGTATGGAGGACAGATTTGAAAGTGTCCTTAAATTTGAAAAAATCAAGGGATTCAGCCGTATTATCTCCTAACTGGAGTAGAACCATGCAAGTACCAAACTGGCAGAAACATTCTAAGAAAGAACAGAAACGACACTTAAAACCTCAAGCATTGAGGCAGGCTAAGAAACGACTTGCCCAATTTAAGAAGTGTCACATGACCTCTCGGAAACGGGAGGTTTTGTCGTATTATGGTCTTATACGAAAAGAAATCGATGTCCATCCTTCACGAAATCAAATCTCAACTTGCAAAACTTCTTGCCACTGAGGATTTGGTGGTGGAACACAAGAAAGTCTCCACTGCTTGTTTCAATGTCCATACTCGTGTATTGACTCTCCCTCTGTGGGAGAAGGCAAGCAATCTTGTCTATGACCTGCTGGTGGGTCATGAAGTGGGTCATGCTCTTTTCACACCTGATGAGGATTGGTTAGATAAAGTTAAGGTTCCTCCTCAGTTTGTGAATGTGGTTGAGGATGCTCGTGTTGAGAAACTAATGAAACGTAAGTATGCTGGACTCGCTAAGACATTCTTTAATGGTTACAAGGAACTGAATGAAGATGACTTCTTTCAGATTGTTGATGAAGATATTTCTAGTTTTAATCTTGCTGATCGTGTAAACCTTTACTTTAAGGTTGGAAACTTTATCACTTTAGATTTCAAACCAGAAGAACAGGAAATAATCAATCTGATTTCTTCATCTGAAACTTTTGCTGATGTTCTGGTTGCTGCAGAAGAACTTTATAAGTATTGTAAGAAAGAAAAAGAACAGGAACAAAAGGTTGCCGATTTTGATTCTCATGATCAACAAGGAAATTCTCAATCTCCCGCAAATGAGATTGTGGAAACTAATGACTCCTCTTCTGATCAAGATGGTGAGAGTGAAAACTCCCAACCTAGGGAGGATGAAGGTTCCTATGGTGGTACAGCTCAGGCAGATCAAACTCCAGTAAACTCTAAGAATGAACAGGAAGATCCTGAAGTTCGCACTGCAGAATCTCTTGAAGAGAAGATTCGTGATCTTGTTGGGAATGATGCATATGAAAACACATATATTGAAATCCCCAAATTGAATCTCAATACTATCATCGCCAAGAACTCTGATGTTCATAAAGAAATTGATTATTCTTTTGAACATCAACAGAATCTTCACAATGATTACGCTAAAGAAAAAGGATTTACTCCAGCAAATCTTTATAAAGAATGTGACACTGAGTTTAAAAAGTTTAAGTCTTCTGCTCAAAAGGAAGTTAATTATCTGGTAAAAGAGTTTGAGTGTCGTAAATCAGCAGACCAGTATGTTCGTGCAACAACTTCTCGTACTGGTGTTCTTGATACTACAAAACTTCATACCTATAAGTATAATGAAGACCTATTCAAAAAGGTTTCTGTGATTCCTGATGGTAAGAATCATGGTCTGGTGTTTGTGCTTGACTGGAGTGGTTCTATGTCGGATGTGATGATTGACACCTGTAAGCAACTCTTTAATCTTGTGTGGTTCTGTAAGAAAGTTTCTATTCCTTTTGAGGTCTATGCTTTCACGAATGAGTGGCGTCGTGGTGAGTACGATTATGAGAATGATAAGTTTCTTCCTGCCGATCGTACTCCTCATTATGAAAAGAAAGAAAGTTTTCTTGTTGTAGATGAAACTTTCTCAATGATGAACATTCTTACTAGTAAGGTTAATGGTAAGGAACTTGAACATCAACTTCTCAATATTTGGCGTCTTGCCTCTTGTTTTGCTCGATATTCTACTTCTCCTTATACTTATTCAAATCGGTTGAGTCTTTCGGGAACTCCTCTGAATGAATCTCTGATTTCTCTTCATCAGATTCTTCCCAAGTTTCAAAAGGAGAATAAACTCCAGAAGGTTCAGTGTATTGTTCTAACGGATGGTGAAGCAAACCAACTAGTTTATCACAAAGAAGTTCGTCGTTCTTATTCCGATAAACCAATTCTTGGTACTGGTTATGTTTATCCTAACAACACATTTCTAAGGGATCGCAAACTTGGAACTACCTATCGTGTTGATTATGGGTATCATGGATTCACTGATACTCTACTTCGTAATCTGAAGGATAACTTCCCCTTTACAAACTTTATTGGTATTCGTGTTCTTGAGAACCGTAGTGCCCAAAGGTTTATCGGACTTTATCACTCTCAGGGTGATAAGAATTGGGAAAAGATTCAAAGTGATTGGAAGAAGTCGAGGAGTTTCACTATTATTAACTCTGGTTATGATGCATACTTTGGAATGTCTGCAACTGCTCTTGCTCAAGATTCTGAGTTTGAAGTTTCGGATGATGCTACCAAGTCTCAAATTAAAACTGCATTTGTGAAGTCCCTTAAGACTAAGAAACTAAATAAGAAAGTTCTTGGTGAATTTATTTCTTTGGTGGCATGAAACAAAAATTTCCTCTTGAACACGTCGTTAAATATGATACTAAAGAAGTTTGGGTTAGATGTGATAGTAGTATCACTGCTATGGGAATTTCTGTTTTAGTTGAAAAATATTATCCTGGATATAAAGGATATATTGGTAGTAAAGAATATCTGGAGACACTTCGAAATCATTTAGTAAAATAATAAATATTTAAAAAATAAAAAATGAAAACCTTCCATCAATTTATTTTTGAACTAACTCAAACAGAAATAAACACTGCAGTGTCTGCTGAAAAAAATCTTATTCATTCTTTTAATAGACCTGGACATAATGCTCCTGGATATAAGTATAGTGGAAGAATGGCACCTGATAAAAGCAATCCCACGAAACAGGTTCCAGAGCAACAAAGAACCGTACAAGATTTGAAAGCATCAAGGTTAAAATCACAGCAGAGGCAAGGTTTATAGTCCACTTTTTAAACTGACCACTAGGGGGTCTTGGGACCCCCTTTTTGGTCTATAATGACTATGTTGAAACAAAACACACATGGCACTCTCTTCTGATTACATCCGTACTTCTCTGCAGTCACTTTATGGAAACAGTGTAACTGCTGCAGATATTCGTGCATGGTGTGTCATGAATGATACAAACTATCAGACGGTAACTAAGAAAATTGATGAATTTAAAACTGGTCGTGGTAAATGGAATCTTGAAGTGACACAACAAAAAGTAGAAGAAATCGAACGTACTTTCCAAGCACCTTCTGTGGTTCCTCCTGTAGAACAAAATCTTATTCCTGAAAAAGATGATACCTTCGTCCGCTTTGGTAACTTCGCTGATATTAAGAAAATTATTCAGTCCCGTCTCTTTTACCCTACGTTCATTACGGGTCTTTCGGGTAATGGTAAAACGTTCTCTGTGGAGCAAGCGTGTGCTCAACTTAAGCGTGAACTAATCCGTGTAAACATTACTATTGAAACTGATGAAGACGATCTTATCGGGGGTTTCCGCCTTGTTGATGGGAATACTGCTTGGCACAACGGTCCCGTCATTGAGGCACTGGAGCGAGGAGCAATCTTGCTTCTTGACGAAATTGACCTCGCTAGCAACAAGATTCTGTGCCTTCAATCCATCCTTGAAGGAAAAGGTGTCTTCTTGAAAAAGATTGGTCGTTGGATTAAACCCGCCAATGGTTTCAATGTGATTGCTACCGCAAATACCAAAGGTAAGGGTTCTGATGATGGACGTTTCATCGGCACCAACATTCTCAACGAAGCATTCCTTGAGCGTTTCCCTGTGACCTTTGAACAGTCCTACCCCAATCCCTCAACCGAACAGAAGATCCTGGAGGGTGTTGCTCTGGATCTTGGAGTGGAAGACCGTGAGTTCTGTAAGCGTCTTGTGGACTGGGCAGATATCATCCGTAAGACCTTCTACGATGGTGGTATTGAAGAAATCATCAGCACCCGTCGTCTGGTACACATCATTCGTGCCTACAGCATCTTTGGTAACAAAGCAAAGGCCATCGATGTTTGTACAGCACGATTTGATGACGAAACCAAAACTGCCTTTATTGAACTCTATGACAAGGTAGATGTTGATTTCCAACTTCCTGTTGACGAACCTCAAGTAAACTGATAGAATATGGGGAGGTAAAACTATCTTCCCTCTTTATTATGTTTGAATCAGAAGACGAACGCAATTGCATTGAATACACAATGTCACTGAATTCAGATGACACGATTGAATTTACAAAAAAACCTGTGAGTATGACTGAACCTACTAATCATCTTTGGAAATATAACGAAGATAAAATCCTCAAAGATGTTGAGGATTATGTAACCAGCACCTATCACGGTCACTACTGTGGCGATGAAGAAGATTATGCTGATATTCAAACAATTGATCTGATGGCAGCAAAGAAACTTGCCGCTGGATTCTGTCAAGCAAATATCCTTAAGTACGGATCTCGTTACGGCGACAAAGATGGTCGTAATAAGCGTGACTTGATGAAAGTAATTCATTATGCTATGCTACTGCTTCACTTTGACAGACATTATTCTCGAACCAATAATGGTCTGACTGAATTCCGTTGATTATGAAAATCCAAGACAAAACTATGAAACTCTCTGATAAAACTCTGACTCTTCTGAAGAACTTTTCTTCCATTAACCAATCTATTCTGTTTAAGGAAGGAAGCACTCTTCGCACTATTTCTGTGATGAAGAACATTCTTGCTGAGGCAAATATTGAAGAAGAACTGCCTAAGGATTTTGGTATCTATGATTTGAACCAGTTCTTGAACGGTCTCAATCTTCACCAAAATGCCGAACTTGATTTTCAGAATGATGGATATGTTGTCATCAAAGAAGGAAAATCTCGTTCTAAGTATTTCTTTGCTGATCCAAATGTAATCATCACTCCTCCAGATAAAGAAATCTCTCTTCCTTCTGAAGATGTTTGTTTCATTCTTGATACCAAAGAACTTGATAAACTCCTTAAGGCTGCTGCTGTTTATCAACTTCCTGACCTGTCTGTGGTTGGTGAAGCAGGTGTGGTGAAACTCGTTGTTCGTGATAAGAAGAACGATACATCCAATGATTTCTCTGTAGTTGTTGGTGAAACTACTGAAACATTCTCCTTTAATTTTAAGGTAGAGAACATCAAGATTCTTCCTGGAAATTATGAGGTGGTCATCTCACGTAAACTTCTGTCACGATTCAAGAATACTTCCTTTGATGTGACCTATCATATTGCTCTGGAGCCCGATTCTACCTTTGGTTGATGGAATTTCTTCTTTATTTGAGTCCTCAGGGACAACAACTTATTCGTGATCTGATTTCAGCAAAGTTTCATATTCATGAGAATGTGGGACTTTGCCAAAAACATCAAATTTTTGGATACACAAGTACTCCCAATAAATTTGTAGTTTGTACTAAAAACATTGTGAATAGTGGATTTGATCCCAATCATTATGTTGGGGAAACCGTCTATCATGAAGCTGTTCACGCAGCCCAAATGTGTAACGGAAATTCTCCATTTGTCAATTCTGCAAAGTCTTATCCATTACCCTGGAACAAAGAAGAAGACATTAAGAAATCTTTATCAGTTTCAAATGGGGGACAACAAAAGGAAAGGGAAGCTTATTTCTTTGAAGATAAACCAGATCAGGTTCGTCAATTTGTAAGGAAGTATTGTTTTTGACATGAATATTTTTGTTACTTCTCCCTGGCCCGCCGAGAGTGCCATTTGTCTTCCAGATAAACACATCGTTAAGATGCCACTAGAGTGTTGTCAGATGCTCTCTATTGTAGCGTCTGAGAAGTGGGGACATGGGTATGGAACACTCCCTAAGACCGATGGCACCCCCTACAAGACCGATAAGGGAGCTTTCAGGAACCATCCCTGTACCAAGTGGACAATGGAGAGTATTCATAATGCCTACTGGTTAATCAAGTGGGGATTAAACTTGTCTGATGAATACTGCTTGAGGTATAATAAAACTCACTCCTGCTATAAAACCCTTGTGGATGCATATTATTTGTTTCCTAAAGGTAAAATTACAGAAGTGACTCCATTTGCTCGTGCAATGCCTGAGGAATGGAAGTATGATGAAACTATTGATACATTTGAAGCATACAAGAGGTATATTGCATCCAAACCTTGGGTGTCTGAAAACTATCTTCGTATGCCTGAACGCAAACCAGAATGGGTGAATTAAATTATGGCAAGTGAATTTCTTTTTGTGGAGAAGTATCGTCCTCAAGTAATTGATGATTGTATTCTTCCTGATGAAACTAAAAAAACTTTTAAGGAGTTTGTAGAGAAGGGTGAGATTCCAAATCTCCTTCTCGCAGGTCCTCCTGGTATTGGTAAAACCACCATTGCAAAAGCATTATGTAACGAACTGGGGGCAGATTATTATGTCATCAACGGATCCGACGAAGGGCGTTTCCTGGATACTGTACGGAACCAAGCAAAGAATTTCGCTTCGACCGTCTCACTTACGGGATCTTCTAAACACAAAGTCATCATCATCGATGAGGCTGATAACACAGGAAACGATGTTCAACTCCTACTACGGGCGAATATTGAGGCATTTTATAACAACTGCCGATTCATCTTCACCTGCAACTACAAGAACAAAATTATTGAACCTCTTCACTCCCGATGTGCGGTCATCGACTTCGCCATCAAAGGGAAGCAAAGAGTTCAACTTGCAGGATCTTTCTTTCAACGACTTCAATCAATCCTGGATCAGGAAAAAATTGAATACGATGAAAAAGTCGTTGCGGAACTCGTATCCAAGCATTTTCCCGATTTTCGACGCGTCTTAAACGAAATTCAGAGGTATTCTACTGGTGGTAAGATTGACTCTGGTATTCTTGCTTCGTTCTCTGATGTTTCTCTAAATGATCTCATTAAAAGTCTCAAAGAAAAGAACTTTACGGAAGTTCGTAAATGGGTCGTCAATAATCTTGATAATGACTCTGGTGTATTACTCCGTCGTCTTTACGATGCTCTTCTTACATCCCTTGAAAACGGTAGTATTCCTTCTGCTGTTCTCATTATTGCTAAGTATCAGTACCAAATTGCCTTCGTCGCCGATCAAGAAATTAATCTTCTGGCAGCGTTGACTGAAATTATGTGTGAGTGTGAATTTAAATAATGGAACTTAAAGATTGGTTAAACTCTATTAACTTCACAAAGGAAGATCTGTCAGAGAACATTAAGGATTATCCTCCTTTCATTATCAATCGTTGTTTGTCTGGACATATTGATTGTATTCTTTATGCAAATGAGATGAATATAAACTCTCATCTTGACAAAGATATGCAGTATTCGTTTTATCTAAATAGTCTTAGGAAGCGGAAGAGATTTTCTCCCTGGCTCCGTAAAGATAAAGTCAAAGATTTAGAATGCGTTAAACAATACTATGGTTATAGTAATGATAAAGCATCTCAAGCTTTGAAGATTCTAAATAAAGAACAACTTAATTTTATTAAACAACGACTTGAAACTGGCGGAACGAAATGACTACTCAAACAATTGAACCACAAGTAAACTGGTCTCCCGATATGATGGTGGAGGTCGTTTTGAATGAACCTGATGATTTTCTGAAGGTACGTGAAACTTTGACTCGTATTGGAGTTGCTTCGAGAAAGGAGAAAAAACTCTATCAATCATGTCATATTCTGCATAAGCAGGGTAGATATTATGTTGTTCACTTTAAGGAACTGTTTGCTCTTGATGGTAAGCACGCAAACCTTACAGTGAATGATGTTCAACGTAGGAATCGTATTACTCGTCTTCTGTCAGATTGGGGACTGATTACGGTAGTTAAGGAAGATTCAATTTCTGATATTGCACCATTGAACCAAATTAAGGTTCTTGCATACAAAGATAAGAACGATTGGATTTTGGAACAGAAGTATAATATTGGTAAGAAAGGAAAAGGTGTAGAAGCCGAATAAATAATACTGAGACCTTTCGTGCGGTCTCTACAAAAGTCGGAACACCCTAAAAAGAGGTTCGGTTTTACCGATACCTCTTTTTTTCGTTTCTTATATAATTAGTATTGGATGCCGAAAGGATCCACAAAACACAAACTCGCTTTTAAAGGAGCTACAATAATGACTAACCTCACAAGGTATACTTCTGCGGATCTTCCTAGCCTTCTGGATAAGATTACTCGCAACAGTATCGGGATGGATGAGTATCTTGATCGTATCTTTAATGTTCATGAAACTACATCAAATTATCCCCCATATAATCTTGTTCAGATAAGTAATGTAGAATCTCATTTAGAAATTGCTCTTGCTGGATTCAAAAAGGAGGAAGTTCATGCGTACACAGAGTATGGAAAACTTTTTGTCGAAGGGAAAAAATCAGATTCCGAATCGGACAAGACGTTTATCCACAAGGGACTGGCTCAAAGAAGTTTCAAACGAGCCTGGACTTTATCCGACGACACAGAAGTATCCAACGTCACATTCGAAGACGGACTTCTCAGAATTGAGTTAAGAAAGATTGTTCCTGAACATCATCAGAGAAAAGATTATCTCTAAATATAATTGAATATTGTCGGCGCAGGGGGAACGACTGGCAAAATCCAGTTGACTTCCCCTCTTTTTATTGGTATAGTAGTTAGAGGTATTGGAGTATTATGACCGTAAAACTTGCTCACTTGAAATCTGGTGAAAATATCATTTCTGATATTCAAGAGATGGTGGTTGGAGAAGGAGATAATAGTAGAGTTGTTGGATACTTGTTTTGCAAACCACAAGCTGTTCTTCTAAGAGATTTTGAGATTGTTTCTAAGAATGATGAAGAAACACTCAAACACTCCTTTGATATTAATCTTGTTCCGTGGATTCCTTTTACTAAAGATAAAAAAGTTCCTGTTCCATCCGATTGGGTTGTTACATTAGTAGAACCATTGGATAAGTTGAAAAGTATGTATGAAAAAAATGTATTGAAAATTGGAGAGAAAAATGACGAAACTACTAGTACTACTGAACAATCAGATTCTGATATCTCAGATTGAGGAAGTTACTTCTGAACTTGGGGAACCAGATTGTAAACTGGTTGAACCTTTTGTTTTGAATGAAAAGGATGAAACTCTATCTCCTTGGTTAGTTGGAGTTTGTTCTCAGAATACTTTTATGATTCATTCTGATAAGATTCTGACTATTGCTGATCCTAAACCAACACTTCTTGAAAAATATCAGAACTTGCTTAAATGAGATTTTATACCAATGTGCAAATGATCGGGAACCAGTTTCTCGTCCGTGGTTATGAAAATGGTAAAAGTGTTATGTTCAAAGAGGAGTTCTCACCAACCCTCTTTGTTCCTTCAAAGAAAGAATCAAAATACAAAACTCTCGATGGTGAGAATGTAGAACCAATTGTTCCTGGTTCAGTTCGGGAATGCCGAGAGTTTTATAAAAAATATGAAAACGTAGATGGATTTAAAATCTACGGTAATGATCGATATGTCTTTCAGTATATTTCTGAAAAGTATCCTGAAGATGAGATTAAGTTTGATATTAGTAAGATTAAACTAGTGACCCTTGATATTGAGGTTGCTTCTGAGAATGGATTCCCAGATGTGGAATCTGCATCGGAGGAAATCTTGACAATTACAATTCAAGATTATTCAACTAAGAAAATTATTACTTGGGGAGTATATCCGTTTAATAATAAACAGGAGAATGTAAAGTATATTGAGTGTGGATCTGAGTTTAGGTTACTTCAAAACTTCCTTGATTATTGGTCCTCAAATACTCCAGAGGTTATTACTGGGTGGAATATTCGATTGTACGACGTTCCATATATCTGTCGTCGACTAAATCGTGTTCTTGGTGAAAAGGTTACAAAATCTTTTTCTCCATGGGGTCTTGTGACTGAGGGTGAGTTTTTTGTGGCTGGAAGAAAGCATATTGATTATGATATTGGTGGAATCACTCAATTAGATTACTTGGAATTGTATAAGAAATTTACCTATACGAACCAAGAATCATATCGTTTGGATCATATTGCTTCGGTGGAACTAGGCCAGAAGAAACTGGATCACTCAGAGTTTGATACTTTCAAAGATTTCTATACTCAAAACTGGCAAAAGTTTGTGGAGTATAACATCATTGACGTGGAACTCGTGGATCGTCTTGAGGAAAAGATGAAACTCATCGAGTTGGCTATTACAATGGCATACGACGCTAAAGTAAACTATGAGGATGTATTCTTTCAGGTTCGTATGTGGGACAATATTATCTACAACTATCTGAAGAAGAGGAACATCGTTATTCCTCCAAAGAATAGGTCTCACAAGGATGAGAAGTATGCAGGTGCTTATGTTAAAGAACCAACTCCAGGAGTTTATGATTGGGTTGTGAACTTTGACCTTAACTCACTGTACCCACACCTGATTATGCAATACAATATTTCTCCAGAAACACTTCTTGAGGATAGACATCCAACAGTTACAGTAGATAAAATTTTGAATGAAGAAATAAACTTTGAACTTTATAAGGATTATTCTGTATGTGCTAATGGTGCTATGTATCGTAAAGATACTCGTGGAATTCTTCCTGAACTAATGGAGAAAATGTATCTTGACCGAAAGACATTTAAGAAGAAAATGCTTAAGTCAAAACAAAAATTGGTCGATATTGAAGCTGAAATGAAGAAGAGGGGAATTTCTTAATGGGTTATTTGATTGGTGGAAACAAAGAAGAACAGGAAAATGAGATTATTGTCTCTGATACTGACTACAGTAAACTGACTGATTCTCAACTTCTGAAACTCAGAGATCAAACTCAAAAGGATATCTCTAAGTTCAATAACTTTCAGATGGCTCGTAAGATTCAACTTAACTCTGCTTATGGTGCCATCGGAAATCAATACTTTAGGTATTACAAACTAGCTAACGCTGAGGCTATTACTCTTTCAGGTCAGGTATCTATCCGATGGATTGAGGGTAAAATGAATACCTACCTCAATAAAATTCTTAAAACTGAGGGTGTAGATTATGTTATTGCTTCAGATACTGATTCTATTTACCTTAATATGGGCCCTTTGGTTGAACGTATATTCAAAGGAAGAGAGAAAACTACTGAGGGCATTGTTTCGTTCCTTGATAAGATCTGTGAGGTGGAACTTGAAAAGTATATTGAAAGTTCTTACCAAGAATTGGCTGACTATGTGAATGCATATGATCAAAAGATGCAGATGAAACGGGAAAATATTGCTGATCGTGGAATCTGGACTGCTAAAAAACGGTATATTCTTAATGTTTGGGACAGTGAGGGTGTTCGTTATGAAGAACCTAAACTAAAAATCATGGGAATTGAGGCAGTTAAATCATCAACTCCCGCACCTTGTCGTAAGATGATTAAAGATACTCTCAAGTTAATCATGAATGGAACGGAAGATGATGTGATTGACTTTATTGAAGATTGTAGAAAGAAATTTAAAAAACTTCCACCAGAGGATATTTCTTTCCCTCGTTCTGTTTCTGATGTTGTGAAGTATCGTTCAAGTTCAAACATCTATGAAAAGGGAACACCTATCCATGTTCGTGGAGCACTCTTGTTCAATCATTACATTAAGGAGAGGAATCTGACAAATAAATATTCACTTATTCAAAATGGTGAGAAGATCAAATTTTGTTACCTCAAAAAACCAAACCCATTCCATGAGAATGTGATTTCATACATTCAAGATTTTCCTAGGGAACTTGGTGTTGACAAATACATTGACTACGACTTACAATTTGAAAAGGCATTCTTAGAACCTATGAAAACCATTCTTGATGCTATTGGGTGGAGTGTGGAAAAAACTGTAAACCTTGATTCATTTTTTGGATAATGGACTTCTTAAAAGACATCGTAAAAGAAATTGGTGACGATTACACCAAACTTGCCTCAGATATTGACGAAACAGAAACTTATGTTGATACGGGTTCATACATTTTTAATGCACTGGTTTCAGGTAGCATATTTGGTGGTGTATCTGGGAATAAGATTACTGCTATTGCTGGAGAGTCTTCTACTGGAAAGACTTTTTTCTCTCTCGCCGTGGTTAAGAACTTTCTTGATTCTAATCCCGATGGTTACTGTCTCTACTTTGACACTGAAGCTGCTATTACTAAATCACTTGTAGAATCCCGTGGAATTGATACTTCTCGTCTGGTTGTTGTTAACGTTGTTACTATCGAAGAATTTCGTGGAAAGGCGCTCAAAGCGGTAGATCTTTACCTTAAAAAACCCGTGGAGGACCGCAAACCTTGTATGTTTGTGTTGGACTCTCTGGGAATGCTTTCCACCGAGAAAGAAATCACTGATGCACTGAACGACAAACAAGTTCGTGATATGACTAAATCACAACTTGTTAAAGGTGCTTTCCGAATGATTACACTCAAACTAGGTCAAGCAAATGTTCCACTTCTTGTCACAAATCACACATACGATGTCATCGGAGCTTATGTACCAACGAAAGAAATGGGTGGAGGTTCTGGACTCAAATATGCAGCATCTACAATCATCTATCTCAGCAAAAAGAAAGAAAAGGATGGAACAGAAGTGGTTGGCAATATTATCAAAGCTAAGACTGCTAAGTCGCGTTTGAGTAAGGAGAATAAAGATGTGGAGATTCGTCTTTTTTATGATGCACGCGGTCTGGATAGATATTACGGACTACTTGAACTCGGTGAGATTGGAGGTCTGTGGAAAAATGTCGCAGGTCGTTACGAGATTGATGGAAAGAAAATCTACGCCAAGCAAATTCTAAAGGAACCAGAGGTATATTTCACTGAAGAAGTGATGCAACAGTTGGACGAAATCGCACGTAAGGAGTTTAGTTATGGAGAAAACTGATTGTAATTTCTTACCTCAATTGTTGTTTCCAACTCCAGTAGGAATTTATAATTTTGGTCCCTCTAACCATGAATTAAATTGCAATTTAGTTCATGACAGTTTGGTTGAAAGACAATCAGATCCTAATGGAGCTCATCGGACTAATATTAAGGGTTGGCATAGTAAATTTGAAATGGAGAAAAGGTATGAAAGTTTTAAAAAACTTCAATCTTTAATTGAAAGTTCCGCAAGGCATTATTGTGAGTTTTACGGGTATAATTCCAATATATTTTGTAACCGACTATGGGTTAATTTAAATGAAAAAATAAGTTCAAATAGAATTCATCATCATGGAACTAGTTATTTGACCGGAGTTTATTATCCAGCGAAATCGATAGTAAATAATGAACCAACTTTTAATTATAGTAATTTTGGAAGACCTCTACTTAAAAGTGGATTTTATTCTCCTAACGAAAATAATTCTCCGGGATGTTTGTACTTTTTAAGTCCCTCATATGCAGAATCTAGGATGTTATCGGTATCGGTATTAAAACGTAATGAGTATAATGCTTCATCAAGTCACATGTATCCAACATCATCAATTTTGTTAGTATTTCCACCTCATTTACTTCATGGAGTGGATCCATTTAATGAAGATTGTACTAGAATTAGCATATCTTTCAATATAGGTTTAAATTATGATTAGTAACTTTGATCAAATTGAGTTTCTAATCCTTAGAAACCTTTTACATAATGAGGAGTATGTAAGAAAAGTAATACCATTTCTGAAATCTGAATACTTTGAGGATACAAATCAAAAAATTGTATTTGAAGAAATTCTTTCATTCATTCAAGAATACAATCAACCAGCAACAAAAGAAGTTCTTTGTATTGAAGTAGAGAAACGTAAAGATATTAACGACTCTTCATTTTCAGAAATTGTTCATTTAATTCAAAATCTCGATGATGTGCCCATTGAGTTTGGGTGGTTGGTTGATACTACTGAAAAGTGGTGCCGAGATCGTGCCATCTATATTGCTCTTATGGAGTCAATCCATATTGCAGATGGTAAAGATGAGAAGAAAAATCGTGATAGTATTCCTAGTATTCTTTCAGATGCTCTGGCAGTATCCTTCGATACACACATTGGACATGATTATCTGCTAGACTATGAACAACGTTATGAGTCCTATCACAAGAAGGAAGAGAAAATTGAATTCGACCTTGAGTACTTTAACAAAATCACAAAAGGTGGTCTACCTAATAAGACTCTCAATATCGCTCTTGCTGGTACAGGTGTCGGAAAGAGTCTCTTTATGTGCCATGTGGCTGCTTCCGTCTTATTGCAAGGCAGGAACGTTTTGTACATCACTCTTGAAATGGCGGAAGAACGAATTGCTGAGCGAATTGATGCAAACCTTCTCAATGTCCCGATTCAGGATATTGCCGATCTTCCGAAGCAGATGTTTGAGAACAAGGTCACAAACCTTGCGAAGAAGACACAAGGTAGTTTGATCATCAAAGAGTATCCAACTGCTTCTGCACATGCAGGTCATTTCAAATCTCTTCTCAATGAACTTGCTCTTAAGAAATCATTTCGACCAGATATTATCTTTATCGACTATCTGAATATTTGTTCGTCTTCTCGTTATCGTGGAAATGCAAATATTAACTCTTACACTTTTGTGAAAGCAATTGCTGAAGAGCTTCGTGGTCTTGCTGTGGAATTCAATGTTCCTATTGTAAGTGCTACTCAGACAACTCGTTCTGGATTCAGTAATAACGATGTTGACCTTACAGATACTTCAGAATCATTTGGTCTTCCTGCTACTGCTGATTTGATGTTTGCTCTAATCTCAACAGAAGAACTAGAGGAACTCGGACAGATTCTTGTGAAACAACTCAAGAACCGATACAATGATCCTACTATTCATAAGAGATTTGTGATTGGTATTGATCGTGCTAAGATGCGTCTTTATGATTGTGATCAAGCGGCTCAAAACGGTATCCTTGACAATAAACAAGAAGAAGAGTATGATTTTGAAGAAAGAAAACCAAAGAAATCATTTGAGGGATTCAAGTTCTGATGGGACTAAAACTTAGAGAAAAAAATGAGATTCAAATAAGAGATACATCTGGCATCTATTATGTTGTTCTTAATGAAGATGGAAAAGTTCGTTGTCATTGTGGAGAAGAACAAGATGCTCAAATGATGGTTAGTATGAATCCTGGATGTTATTATAGAATCGCCCATTATCCAGATCCTCCAAAAGTTATCAATGTTTCATCTCAAGAAATGGAACAAGATAAACAACTTAATCCTCAAAATATTTTACCAGATAGACAACAAGAACCTTTAAACCTATGACTATTGATCTTAATAAGTATGTCGAGTTCGTTAATACGACTACCTCTCAACCTAGTAAAGAACACACCCCGTTCATCGATCGTCTCCTTGAACTTCGTGAAAAAGGATTTCCTACCGAGCGACTGCTTACTGCTGCTGTAGGAATGTCTGCAGAGGCAGGTGAGTTTACTGAAGTTGTTAAAAAGATTATCTTCCAAGGTAAACCAGTAAATGAAGAGAACCTCTTTCATCTGAAACGAGAACTTGGTGATATTCTGTGGTATGTTTCTCAAGCTTGTATTGGACTTGATATTTCTATTGAAGAAGTGATTCAAATGAACTTTGATAAACTGAGTGCTCGTTATCCTGAAGGTGCTTTTAGTATTGAACGTTCCGAAAATCGTGTGGAGGGAGACCTGTGACTAAAGAAAAACAAGTAAAACTTAACCTTGATGCTCGTGCAGCTGCTGCAGTTCGTCAAGTTCTGTTTGAATCTCAAGTGGGATACACTTATGATGAGGCAAGTGTTCCTCCTCGTATTACTGATATTCGTTCTGTGATTCAAGATCTTGATGATAGTATTGGTGCCGTTCTTGGTGTTTGACCCTTCGGGGTCTTTTTTTATAAATAATTAAAAAGTATTTGTAGAAAAATGAATTCAAGGGAATACTGGGGATTATCAGAAGCATATGCTGAGGTTTATGCCCCTCAAGAAGAGTCTTTTGATGAAGGATATAAGTCTCCTAATAAGAAAAGAATACAGAGACAGTCTGATGATGCATATAAAAATGAAAGACGTGCTTTGGATAGGGGAGATTCTGACGAAGCCATGAGGCAGAATCGTCGTCGTAATGCGATGAATACTCCTTCAACTCGTCGCAATGAACTTGAAAGTAAAAATAGAAAAGAAGAATTTGATATTTTTGACAATATTCTGGAACACTTGATTGATGAAGGATATGCTGATACTGAAGAGGCAGCAATTGTAATCATGGCAAATATGAGTGAAGAGTGGAGACAAGAAATTGTTGAAGCGGAAGTTCTTGCTATGAAAGGTGGGGTTCCCGGTTCGGTTAAAGTTAGGCCAGCTTTAAGTATTCCTGGAACAAACATTGGGGTTGGGCCAAACAAACCAGTTCCCGGAACTTTTACAACTACAACACCAGGTCAGAGAGAAAAGATTAGTCAAGGTAGTACAACTATTAACCGAGGAACTTATCAGCAATCAAGAGTTGGAGCTGGTCCAACTTCATCTGAAAGATCAAGATATAATAAAGAATTGGTAAGGCAAGGAAAGACGACAGCACCTAGAATGTCTCAGTGAGACAGTTTTTGAAGTGTCACTACTTAAAAACCTTTTGGTTTTTTATATGATATAATATTTTTATAAAATAAACCCAAAATTGCCATGAACAAACTTGCAACGAAACTGATTATTATTGCAACTGCTGGCAATCTTTTATATTCTATTATTCTTACCTTAGAATTAAATGAACTGAAAAAAAGATTTATAGTTCTACATGATGATTTTAATTTAGTTGCACCTAAGTTTTCTAATGATATTTGGAAACTTTATGAAAAACTAAAGTAAATGGTAAAGTTGCTCTAACCCCTTGACTTTATAGTTGAGGGGTTTTATAATGCTCAACTAAGATCTCATAATAAATAAAGTATATCAATTCTAAAAAATGAAGAGCGTATATACTTTCATAAGGGAATATAAACAACTCATAGAGAGTACAACTTCTGAGAGAGCAAAGGAGTTGGGTTATGAGTGGCAACGCCGTAATGTATGGATGGATCCCAAGAGTGGGAAGAGATATAGAGCAGATGGAATTAGATTTAAGGAAATTGTTGATGATCCGGGTCAGGAGAAACCAGCAGCTGGAACTCCCCCTCAACCAAAGACCTTAGGACAGTTCAGACAGGATGCTCAGGCCAAGCCTGGTGAGAACTCTCCAGGACCTGCTGGAGCCCCTCAGGGACAGGCTCCTGTTCCCCCACCAGTTCCTACGATTGAACTTGACCCAGAGTATGAGGCTACTCAGAGAGCTATCGCTGCTTCTCAAGGTCTTTGGCCTCATTATACAAAAGAAAGAAAACAGTTTCATATTGATAAAGCTTTCAATGAAATTGAGGCTGAGAAGGCAGCTGCCCAAGCTGAACTGGAAGCTCAACAACAACCAGAACCTCAACCTCAACCTGAACCACAACCAGAAGAACCACCTAAGAAAGAACCTGAAGAGTTTAGAACTATTGATGATGTAGTTGTAGAAAAAGAAGATGAAGATATTAAAGAACTTGAAAAATCTGGAGGAGTTTATGATATAAGTGACGAAGTGGAAGACTTTGACAAAGAACTTGCTGAATATGAAAAGGATATTCTTGGAAATATTGAACAGTTAAAAGAAATTAGTGAAAGGAAAGCAAAGGCTCTAGAGAAACAATATGGAGCATTTAAAGAAAGTCTTTCAAAAATACCAGATAAAACTGCAAAATCTTCATTCTTAAAGTCTATTGCCAATGCAAAAACTTTTGAAGGAAGAATTAATACTGGAGCTGGTAAAAACAATCTTGGATATGCTGATATTCAAAACTTAGTCGCAAACAGAGATAGATTGATGACTGGATATGGTGATGGATCTCCGGAACAGATTGAAAAATTTGTTCGTTCTGTAAGATCTAATGAAGTATCTGACGAATTCGTGGATGCATCATTTGAAATTCTCCCCGAAGCATTTAAAAAATCTTTGAGTGGTAAGGGACAAGTCACTAATGATAAGTATGTTTCTGATGATAAACCTCATAAAGACATACACTTCTTAGGTTATAATGAAGATGGAAGTGTCAAGAGGGGTGCGGCCAGTAATAAAGATAGAGCTAAATTGATGTGGAGAATTTATTTGGAACAAGGTGGACGAGATGCATACACTGGACTTCCTCTTGATATTCAAGCCATGGATTTGGAACATGTTCGTGGATTTACTAATAAAGATGGAGGAAAACCAGGTAAAAGGGAGTTTGAAGAAAGAGAAAATGATAAAAACTTTACTTTGATTAATTCAAATATTAACCAGAAAAAAGTTGACTTATCCATGAAAGATTTCTTTGAGAGAGAAGTTGATCCTCATGCAAATAAATCCGAAGAAGAATTTGGTGGTATTGAAAAGTTATTTGAAAAGGCAAATGAAATTGGATCTGTTGGAGATCAGTTAGTAAAAACTCTCTTAGGAAAAGGTGGTAAAGGTTTGAGTGATGAACTTACTAAAGATATTTTGATCGAGCATTTCAATCAAGATGATCAAAGATATACGGACCTTAGAAATGAGTTTCGTAAGGCAGCTGGTGATGATGCTAGTAAGAAAAAGGCAGCTGGATTGAAGTCAAAACTTGGTAAACAACTCTTAAAAGCTTCTGGACTTACTCGTGGCATCACCGATCCATCTGGTAGAAGAACAGTTGCCCTCCAAGAAAATGTCTATCGTGGATTTCTTCAATCAATGGCAAATGCAAAACCAGCAGATCGTCAAAGATATATGGATGGTTGGGCTGAAGCTATTAAAGCTGGAAATGAGGAGAGAAGTCCAAAAGCTGTAAATAGAACTCTTGTAGAACTAGGTCTAATTGATGATGAAATTCTAAATGATAGGAAAGCTGGAAGAGTATTTAAAGAGGACTGTGAGTATGATAATGTGGATTGTGTAAGATTTATAAAGAAATACAATAAGAACAATAAGTTTTTCTGATTTGACACCACCCTTATGAGGTGGTATGATTACTATGCAAAGGTTATGACTATGAAAGAACGCCGTAAGTATCCTACTGTCCTCCGTTATCCTGGAGGTAAGTCACGAATCATTTACTATCTGTTCCGTAAGAACATGATTCCCCAAGAGATCAAGGAATACCGTGAAGGTTTTCTTGGTGGTGGTTCTTGTGCTCTTGCATTTTCTGTCATGTATCCAGACATTCCTGTTTGGGTAAATGATCTGTATTACAATCTTTATTGCTTCTGGACTCAACTTCAGACCAACTCGGATTCTCTTGTGAATCGTCTTCTGGAACTGAAGGATAAAGCTTGTGAAGCTGAAGATGTGACTCAACTTGAAGAGAAACATCGTCAGTTGTATTCTGACATGAGGGATCTGATTGATACTTCTACAGATCCTTTTGATATTGCAACTTCTTTCTACATTCTGAATCGTTCTAGTTTTGGTGGCTTTACTGAACAGAACAAGAATGCTTTCATTCGTGACTCTTACAAGAATACTATCTTCTCTCAGAGTAAGATCAAGAAACTTTCTGAGATCAGTCGGATCATTCAACCTTGGAGGATTACTAATCAGGACTATCGTGATCTGATGACTGATCCTGGTCAAGATGTTTTTGTGTTCCTTGATCCTCCATATTTGATCAAAGATATGTTGTATGGTAAGAACAAAGAGATGCACACTGGATTCTCTCATGAAGACTTTGTTCAAGCTTGTAAGGACACTCCACATAACTGGATGATCACTTACAATGAACATGAATGGTTGCGTGAACAGTTTGCTGACTATCATATGGAGAACTTTGAGTTCCGTTATAGTCTTGCTCACCGTTCTGAAAACAAGAATAAGAAGGAAGAACTTCTGATTATGAATTATGTTCTCCCTCGTGATGTACCCGAAACTAATCCCCTTGAAGACCTTTTGTATGCATAAAGACAACTTTATAAATACTTTTATGGAAAATTGGAAGTAATGAAAAGTTTCTTTAAATTCCTTTCAGAGGCAAGAAAGACTACCGCTTCAGAAAGAGCGCATAAACTTGGCCTGGAAGGAGATGGTAAGGGTAATTGGATTGATAAATCGGGTAAGATTGTAGCCAGAACTGAAGGTGGCAAACTCGTCTTCAGACAAGGTGCTGGTAGGACTGCTGCAGATCAAGAAGTTTCTACTCAACAGAAAAGCGGTCAAGTTGCAGAACCAACCTCAACAACAGGAACTCCTCAAGAGGCAACACCTGCTGGTCCAGGATCAAAAACTATCACTCTGGTTTTTGGTAGATTTAATCCTCCAACAGTTGGACACCAGAAGTTACTTGACGCTTCCAGAACTGCTGCTGGAGAGGGTGATCTAAGAATCTATCCTTCAAGAAGTGTAGATCCAAAGAAGAATCCACTAGAACCTGATGATAAAGTGGAACTGATGCAAATGATGTTCCCAGATCATGCTGAGGATATTATCAATGACTCTAATGTAAAAACAATCTTTGATGCTCTATCAATTGCTGCAGAAGATGGATACAGGGATGTCAAGATTGTAGTTGGTTCTGATCGTGTTTCTGAGTTTGATAGTTTGGCTCAGAAGTATAATGGAGAACTGTATAACTTCGATACTATTGAAACCATCTCAGCTGGTGATAGAGACGCTGATGCTGAAGGTGTAGAAGGAATGTCAGCTTCTAAGATGAGAAAAGCAGCTGCTGAAAATGACTTTGAAACCTTTAGAAGTGGTGTTCCTGATAGTGTTGATGATGAGGATGCAAAGACTATTATGAAAACTGTTCGTAAGGCTATGAAACTTACGAATGAGAGTTGGGGTCTCTGGGAGATTGCTCCTAAGTTTGATATGTGGAATCTTCGTGAGCATTATGTCACCAAGAAAATTTTCAGGATGGGTGATATTGTAGAGAACTTAAACACTGGATTGGTTGGTGAAATCATCCGTAGAGGTGCTAATCACCTTATCTGTGTAACGAAAGAAGGTTTTATGTTCAAGTCCTGGATTAAGGATGTGAAAGAATATACTGAAGTTAAAATGGATAGGAAATATAGAGAGCCTGGAAAACCAAATACGCTTGTTGGAACTAAAGGATACTTTAAGTATGTTGCTGATATGACACCTGGATTTGAAAAAGGTGATAAAACCAATCTTCAACCAGGTGGAAAGCCTTATAGTGGCATTAAGGAATTCATAAATAAGTATAAGGCAAAAAAGTAAATCACTTATACTCATGTCAATGAACATTCTTAACGATATCTCCGCTGTTTATCTAAATCAAATTGCGGAAAAGAAGGACGATTCATATCTTGAGACAGATATGAAGAAGCGTCAAGAAAATAATGAGAAGGCTCGTGAAGAAATGAAAAAGACTAAGGCAAACAAAGATATGGTAAAAGCTGCCAGAAAGTCTATGGGGATTGAAGATGATGACGATGAGGATGATATCAACGAAGCAACATACTCCGCAAAAGCAGCAAGAGCAGGTAAAGATATTGGTAAGCCCGGTAAAGCTTTTGCAAAGATTGCTAAATCTGCTGCTGAAAGATATGGTTCTGAGGAAAGAGGTAAGAAAGTCGCAGGAGCAGTACTAGCTAAACTTCGTAAAGAAGAAATTGAGATTGAAGAATCAAAGGAAAAGGATCCTTTTGGAAGACCTGGTGGTAAGTATGGTGGAGTTCCTAAAAAGGGTGGTGGATATGATAGAGGATATCAGGCTATGCAGAAAAAACTTAAAGAACTTGAAAAAGAAAAAACAAGAACAGAAGCATTAGACCCAGTAGGTAAAGAAGATTCTGACATTGATAATGATGGTGATACTGATAGTTCAGATAAGTATCTCCACAAGAGAAGAAAGGCTATCGGTAAGGCAATTGCTAAAAAGAATGTAAAGGAAGGTTTCTCAAACTGGAGACAAGACCTTTCTGAGGTTATGGATGATATTGAGGCAAACAAACAGATTAAAGAAAAGAAGGTTAATAATAAAATTAAGATTAACCCAGAGATGAAAGAAGCAGTTGAACAACTGGGTGGTGAGTTAGTTGAGATGGTTGAACTTGATGAAAAAACTTTGACTTCTGCTGAGACTAAGAAGAAAGAAGAGATTGTAAAATCTATGAAGAAAAAATCAGGAGACTTTGAAAAAAGATATCCTGGTCGTGGTAAAGAGGTAATGTATGCAACTGCTACTAAAATGGCAAAAAAAGTTGCCGAAGAGACCTCTGATAGTGAAATTGTCATTGAAAAGGACGAAAAAATAGAAGCAAAGTTCAAGGGTGCTAGAACTCCTTTCTTACTTGATAAGTTCAGAAAGGAACATCCTGGTTCTCGTCAAGAGAAGAAAGAAAGAGGTGCTAAAGAAACTCCAAAGGAAAGACAAAGCCGATTGACTAACCGACAAGTGGAAAGAGCAGTAAAGTATGGTCTCACCAAGAAAGAAAAGGGTGAAACTCAAGCTAGAGAAAAGTATTACTCATCAAGAGACTGATAATAACCTCTTCTTAATCAACTTTTTTTCTAAATAGTTGCATAGTAATATCGGAGGTTATTATGTCTCTCGCAGTTATCTTGGCATGGGCAAAAGCAAATGAAGCTGCCATTGCCACTGTTCTTTTCGTTATTTCTGAATTCTTAGGTGCTAACAATAAGTTGAAGTCAAATGGACTTGTTTCATTTGTTCTTCTTCAAGTACAACAACACCTTAAAAAGAAAGGAGCAGTTGATCCTACTCCTTGATAAAATAGATGAAAAATCTTAAAGAGACCCTAAAATACGAGGGTCTCTTTTTTTATAAATATTTTTAGCAAATAATTTTTTTACGGAAGAAAGACATGGCACTCTGGGGAAATAATGATGCTAAGGGTTCCGGTGGTACAGTATCACTTGATTATACAACCCTTATTGTAACAGGATCTGGAACTACTTTTGGTCAAGTTGGTGCAGCGGCGACTGGAGACGTAATTCGTTTCGGACCAAGAGGTGAAATTGGAAATGCTGTGGTCGTTGGTATTGCTAGCACAACTCAGTTGTCTATTGCATCTACTATGGGTCTTAGTGGTGTATCTATCGCAAACACCGACTTCCTAATCAGTGAACTTCCTAAGTATACTGTTTTAGATTCTCGTTGGTCTGAAATTAATACTAATTATGAACCACACATCTATGGAGTTGCTGATGGTGGAATTAATGCAGCTCAGTCAACTTCATACGCTCTTACTCATGCTGGTTGGGTTGGAGTTACAACCTACAATGATTCAACTGGAACATTAAGAGTTAAAACTGAAACCCTTGTTGCAATGTCAGGAATTACAACTGGAAATCTTCCAATTTATGACCAGGATCCAACTGTTGCCTGATAACTTATGATTTTCAATGAACTGAATGAGGATAATTTCCTTCTCTTTGCTATTAAAAATTATGAAAATCCCCATGCAGTAACAAAAGAAGATTTTGACAAAGACTTAAATCATTTCAAGTATATCAAAAGACTTTTGAAACGATACAAGAATACGGGGGAACTTAAGGTTCCCCTTTTGATCAATCACTTTATTGTTCTGTATAATATTTTTGGTGAAGCAGCAACACCGATGCTCTTTTTCAAAATAGAAAAGGATTATTGGTCTGTTATGAAAACTTTTATCTTATTCTTAAACAAGATACCTCAATATCCAAAAGGATATATTCATGATATTCCCGTTGATTTGGATTGTTTAAAGGAACTCCAGAAAATTTTTAAGCAAAATGAATAACATTGATAGAATTATTCAAATGATCAGAGAGCAAATGGTTGCAAATGCTCCTGGAACTTCTGGTGGTTTTAGTGGTTCATCAGATCCGAAAGGACCTGTTGCTGGATATGATCCAATCATGAAGAGAAAAAAGTATGCTACAGGTGGAGTTGGTAGTAGAAAACGCTGGTTAGATTACCTAAAAACCTCCAATGGCAGAAGAAGTTAAAGTAGCAATCCTAGAGCAAAAACTAGAAGATGTTAAGGACATCATCGTAAAGATAGATGATGCTATTGAAAAGTTAAGTGAAGTAAATAGTAATGTAACTAAGATGCTCGCGGTCCATGAGCAAAGGATCACCAAGCAAGAGGAAACCGACTCTATACTCTTTACTAAAATTGACAAACTCCGTGATAAGGTTGACAGGGATTATGACGCACTTGTTACGAGAGTACAAACGATAGAGAAACGCGTTTGGATGGCTATCGGAGCAATTGCTTGCATCACATTTATCATGAACAATACTCGTGTCATAGAAATCTTGACACCAGAGCCTCAGGCATCTATAATGGAGCACAGGAACTTTAAGGCTTGATTATGGATTTTGTTGATGTAAAATACATCAATTTGATTTCTCCACGGCTTCAGAAATTTAAAAGGGTAAAGAATAATCTCTACAACTTTCGGTGTCCGATCTGCGGAGATTCTCAGAAGAATAAGAATAAAGCAAGAGGATACCTCTATCAAGTCAAGAGTAATACAAACTTTAAGTGCCATAATTGTGGCCTGAATATATCCTTCAATAACTTTTTAAAACAACTAGATATTAACACTCACAAGCAGTATACATTTGAAAAATTCAAAGAAGGAACTACTGGCAAAAACTTTGTTGTTGATGAACCAGAGTTTAAATTTGAAGTCCCCAACTTCAAACCAAAGTTGGATCTGCCAAGAGCATCAGAGAATCCTGATGCAAGATCATATCTGGAAAGAAGAAAACTAAACCCATATAAATTCTATTACACTGAAAAATTTAAGGAGTGGACTAACTCTCTAAAACCCACATTCGACTCTACTATTAAAGATGAACCTAGGATCATTATTCCTTTGTTTTATCAAGATACATTAGTTGGATTTCAGGGGAGAGCACTAAGTCCTTCTAAGATTAAATACATTACTGTGATGCTTAATGATGACGCACCAAAAATCTATGGTCTCGATGAGATTGAAAAAAGTAAAACTGTCTACATCACCGAAGGTCCTTTTGACTCAACCTTCATTCGCAACTCGATTGCTATGTGTGGAGCTGACGGTGATATTGATAAGTGGAATATTAACAGGCGTGTGTGGATCTATGATAACGAACCACGAAATACAGAAATCGTTAGGAGAATCCAATCTAAAATTGAGAGTGGAGAGTCCGTCGTCATTTATCCAAACACAGTGAATCAAAAAGATATTAATGACATGGTTCTATCTGGACTTGATGTTCAATCTATGGTAGAATCTAACACCTATTCTGGTCTAGAAGCAAAACTCAAATTTACCACTTGGAAGAAAATATGAGCAACGGTCTAAAGGTTACAAAGAGAAATGGATCTATTGAGAGTATTGATCTTGATAAGATGCATGTGATGGTTGAAGAGGCTTGTAGGGGTCTTGCAGGGGTCTCTGCGAGTCAAGTTGAGATGAAGTCGGGTATTCAATTCTATGATGGAATTACAACCGCAGAGATTCAAGAGATCCTGATTCGAAGTGCATCTGACTTGATTGATCTTGATCATCCCAACTATCAGTATGTTGCTGCTCGTCTTCTTTTGTTTGCAGTCCGTAAACAACTCTACGGGAAGATGAAAGAACTTCCCACTTTGGAACAACACATTATTGATTGTGTTTCTGCGGAGGTCTACGATAGTGATATTTACAACAAGTATTCTCAGGAAGAGATCGCTCGTGCTGAGTCGTTTATTGACCATGATCGTGACTTCCTCTTCACTTATGCAGGTCTACGTCAGGTTGTAGATAAGTATCTTGTTCAAGACAGAAGCAGTGGTGGTGTGTATGAAACCCCACAGTTTATGTACATGATGATTGCTCTGACAATTTTTGCAGAGTATCCAAAAGAAACTAGAATGTCATATGTCAAGAGGTATTATGACGCAATCTCCAGACACAAAATCAACATCCCAACACCAATCATGGCGGGAGTGCGAACTCCGCTTAGACAATTTGCTAGCTGTGTCCTTGTTGATGTTGATGACACCCTCGATAGCATCTTTAGTTCTGATATGGCTATTGGCAGATACGTGTCACAGAGGGCGGGAATCGGCATCAACGCTGGTCGAATCCGTGGCATCAACAGCAAAATCAGAGGTGGAGAAGTTCAACACACGGGTGTTGTACCATTTCTCAAGAAGTTTGAAGCAACTGTCAGATGTTGCACGCAAAATGGCATACGAGGTGGATCCGCGACAGTCCACTTCCCAATCTGGCACCA